>Ga0118677_10008638_pt1 | contig 16252 bp, 20 predicted proteins | sample AliMusrvi5mmetaG_FD_86154 | JGI IMG/M metagenome (GOLD analysis project Ga0118677, IMG submission 86154) | reverse complement strand
CCGCACGCCCGAAGCAATGTTGCGCTACGGAATGGAAGCGCAAGGCCGAGGTCTCAAGGTCCTCATTGCTGGCGCCGGCGGGGCGGCCCACCTTCCCGGGATGCTGGCGTCAGTCACATCACTTCCGGTCATCGGGGTTCCCGTTGCTCTTGCTCGCCTCGACGGGATGGACTCACTGCTGTCCATCGTGCAAATGCCACGCGGTGTACCGGTCGCGACGGTGGCCATTAACGGTGCTGAGAACGCCGCACTGTTGGCGGTGCGCATCTTGGCTCTTGGTGATGCCGCACTCACCGCCCACCTCGATGACCACCGCAAGGCCCTGGCAGACGCAGCAGCGGCCCAAGACTCGACGATCAATGGAACGAAGGGCTGATGTCAGAACTCACCTGGCGATTAGGCCTTGGCGAATCGGCCACTGCAGTCATTATCACTGCGGATGATTTTGGGCTTTGTTATGCAGCCAATACCGGCGTCCTCGCTTCCATGTCGAGTGGGCTCGCAACCAGCGCCTCCTTGCTGGTCCCTGCCCCCTGGGCTCGCCAAGCAGCGGCCATGTATCGAGGCCAAGACCTTGGTGTGTCCTTGGCGATTACGGCGCAGCATGAACTTCTTCGATTCGGCCCCGTGACGCATGCCCCCTCCCTGTTAGGGGGAGATGGAGGGTTTGCTGGGAGCGTGAGCGACGCGTTGGATCACGCAGATCTTGATGAGGTTCGTCGGGAGTGCAGAGCCCAACTTGAGCGGGCGATTCTGTTTGGAATCGATGTCACGCACCTGGCGTCAGCCCAGAGTGCGCTCGTTACTCGACCTGAGTTCTTTGATGTGATTCTGGAGTTGGCAGAGGAGTATCGCCTACCACTTCGCCTGCTGTCAGGCCAGGCAGCGGAAGGACTCGGCTTCCCTGCGCGGGTCCTGGCGAAGAGCTCTGGTGTCATTGTTCCCGATCGGGTCATTGAAACGACTGACACGGGGCTACGCGCTCACCTCGACGAAATCGCGGAATCCTTGGTTGACGGCGTGACGGAAATCGTCCTCCATCCAGCGGTCCAAACTGATGAGCTCGAAGCCTTCGCTCGTGATGCTGCCGTTCGAGCCGATGACCTCCAAGTATCAACCCATGAAGCAACCTTCAAGGCATTGCTTCGCGATCACAACGCGGTCACCATCGGATGGCGACCGCTCCTTGAGTTAGCGCGGAGAAATCCCTCGTCGATGATCTAAGCGCCCGATACACATGGAATCAGACCTGGTGCAATAGCCTAAGAAGATTGAGCCAACTCTGAGCTCAAGTGTTGCTAAGGAGCACCGTGGCCAAAGAAGGCGTACTCACCCCACAAGCGGAAGACTTTCCCCGCTGGTATCAAGATCTGTTGACCAAGGCTGAACTCGCCGACAACGGCCCCGTGCGCGGAACAATGGTCATTCGCCCTTACGGCTATGCCATTTGGGAACGCGTCCAGCGAGAGATCGACAATCGCATCAAGGAGTGCGGGGCGAAAAACGCGTATTTCCCACTCTTCATCCCCGAGAGCTATTTGGCTCGCGAAGCACAGCACGTTGAAGGGTTCAGCCCAGAATTAGCGGTGGTCACTCATGCGGGCGGCGAAGAATTGGCCGAGCCAATTGTGGTGCGACCCACCTCCGAAACGGTGTTTGGTGAGTACATGGCGAAGTGGATCCAGAGCTATCGCGACTTACCCTTACTGCTGAATCAATGGGCGAATGTGGTCCGCTGGGAACTTCGACCACGCCTCTTCTTGCGGACGTCTGAATTTCTCTGGCAAGAGGGACATACCGCTCACATCAGTCAAGAAGATGCCAATGCCTATGCTCGACGCATTCACCTTGATGTCTATAACGACTTTCTTATCAATGTCATGGCCATTCCGACCTACCTCGGGATCAAAACAAGCGCTGAGCGCTTCGCCGGTGCGGTCAACACCATGACATGCGAGGGAATGATGCGCGATGGTAAGGCGCTTCAAATGGCCACGAGCCACGAGTTGGGTCAAAATTTCGCAAAGGCCTTTGAGATGAAGTACCTCGGTGATGACAGCAAAGAGCACTATTGCTTCACGACCTCGTGGGGAGCTTCCACACGCCTGATTGGTGGATTGATCATGGCGCACGGCGACGACAATGGTCTTGTTGTGCCGCCACGACTTGCGGCGACTCAAGTCGTCGCCCTCTGCATCAAGGACGACGAAGCGGTCCTTTCGGCGGCGGCCACGATTGCTGATGAACTCAAACCACACGGCGTCAGCGTGGAAGTGGACCGCAAGAGTGGCTCCCTCGGACGGCGCATCACTGACTGGGAACTCAAAGGGGTTCCTGTACGCCTCGAGATTGGCCCGCGAGACCTCGAGCAAGGCAGCGTCACTCTCGTGCGACGCGACACCGGAGAAAAGGTGTCCGTAGCCCTTGGCGGCGTTGCTGAGGCCGTTGTTCGCACGCTTGACGAGATCCAAGAGGCTCTCCTTGGGGAAGCCCTAGCGCGCCGCAATGCAATGACTGTCGATGTCGAATCCCTCGATGACGCGATCGCCGCAGCACAGCACGGGTTCGCTCGAATGACGTGGGACAAGGTCGGACCAAGCGGCGAAGCGACTTTGAACGCATCGGCCGTCTCGGTGCGTTGTTTGCAGCGGAGCGACGGATCGTTGCCCAATAGTGATGACGAAGACGACCTGGTCGCAATTATCGCTAAGGCGTATTGAGATTCTCTGAGAAAGAAGACCACCATGCGACTCCGTATTTTCCTTGAACCGCAGCAAGGGGCCACCTACGATGACCAGCTGGCGGTTGCACGCTGCGCCGAAGAAGAAGGTTTTGACGCACTCTTTCGTTCGGACCACTACTTAAAAATGGGGTCGGTCACTGGTGAGCCCGGGCCAACGGATGCTTGGATCACCCTGGCTGGATTGGCCAGAGAGACCTCGACGATACGCCTGGGAACGCTGGTGACATCAGCGACGTTCCGTCAACCTGGTCCCTTGGCGATTTCGGTTGCTCAAGTGGACGCCATGAGTAACGGTCGGATTGAACTCGGTATCGGGGCTGGTTGGTACGGCGAAGAACACAGCGCCTACGGCATTTTCTTTCCCGAGCTCGGGGAGCGGTTTGCCCGATTGGCCGAGCAGCTTTCCATTATCACCGGACTTTGGGATACCCCATTGAATGAACGATTTTCTTTCGACGGAACGCACTACCAAGTCCATGATTCTCCGGCTCTTCCAAAACCCGTCCAGGTGCCGCATCCGCCAATCATCGTTGGTGGTGGTGGTCCATCAAAAACGCCAGCTCTCGCCGCCCGTTTCGCGAGTGAATTCAACACGCCGTTCTTGGCTCCTCTCGACGCCAAAGCCCAGTTCGAGAGGGTTGCCCAAGCATGCGAACTCATTGATCGTGACCCCGGCTCGATACGCAACACCTCGGCATTGATTGTCTGCTGCGGCGAGAACCCCGACGAAGTGACCCGTCGTGCAGCAGCAGTTGGGTGGTCAGTAGAGGACCTCACCGAATATGGAGCATGTGGCACTCCCCAAGAGGTAGCTGAGAAAATTACACAGTGGCGCGACGCTGGAGCAGAAAGCGCCTATCTCCAAATCCTCGACATGACGGATCTGGACCATATCCGGCTTATTGGTCGGGAAGTTGCGCCGCTACTGGCCTGAGTCAGTCGATCCCCGAGAAGAGATCAGTCTCTTCGCTTTCGAGTGGCCCTACATGACTGCGCGCCAGATTGTAGTGATCAAAGGGATGTACGTCACGTCGGACATCGTCCGGGAGCCCAAACCAGAATGGCGACGACGGGTCAATCTGCGTGGCGTGCGCTCGCAGTGCGTCATCACGAACGCTCCCGAATCCCGTCACCGAAATTGTCGTCGTGAAATGTTCTTCACGCCGCCGACTCAGGCGTTCGAGGAACTGTTCATCAAAGGGTGAGTCAATGCCCATCTCGAGATGCTTTTCATGAAGTTTGGCCATCCGCAGTGCCGGCCACACGGTGTAATACAACTTCGCCACTTGGTAAGGATCACCGGCATCTGGAAATCGATTGGCATCACCAGCCGCTTCATATGCAGCCAGCGCAATTTCGTGAGCTCGAATGTGATCAGGGTGGGGATATTCAGTTTGCTCGTCCGGATAGGCGATGATTACTTGCGGGTGAACTCGGCGGATAACGCGCACAAGGCGCCCAACAGCTTCTTCGAAGGGTGCATTCCAAAACGCATCGTCTCGGGCATTTGCTGGAGAATCGGGCATCCCCGAATCTCGGTAACCCAACATCACGACCTCGTCATACCCGATCGCCTCAGCTGCTGCGGTCAACTCTTTCGCTCGCCGCTCACCGAGTGACTCACCTTCATGAAGGGAGAAGGACGGATTCAGAATCTCGCCCTCTTCTCCCCCGGTACAGCAGACCAAGACTGTATGGGCTCCTTCAGCGTGGTAGCGAGCAACCGTCGCCGGACCCTTCGAAGCTTCATCATCGGGATGGGCATGGACGGTCAGAAGGCAGCGGCGTTCAGGCATGGCAGAAACTTAGGCGAAATACTGGCGAGGCTGCTCCACTGGCGGGGGGCTCTAGGCTAGATGAGAAGTGCTCGCAACTGTAAGGGAGGTCCAACGTGGCCGGAGTTTTTCAGAGAATCGGTTCCATTTTCCAGGCGAAGACAAATAAGGCACTCAACAAAATTGAGGATCCTCGAGAAACGCTTGATTTGAGTTATGAAAAGCAACTCGACAACCTCACGAAGGTCCGTAAAGCAGTCGCTGACGTCGCCACGGCGCGGAAGCGAATCGAAATTCAAGCGACAGAGCTCCAGAAGCAAGCCGACAAACTGCAGGGCCAGGCAAAGGCCGCTCTCGAACAAGGAAACGAGGATTTGGCTCGAGAAGCGCTGTCACGTCGTGCCGCACTCGGCGAGCAACTCAAAGACCTCCAGGTCCAACACGACCAAGTCAAGGAGCAAGAAGAGAAGTTGATCGCGACCTCACAGACGCTACAAACTCAAGTCGAGCAGTTTCGTACTCGCAAGGAAACCATCAAAGCCACCTACACGGCCGCTGAGGCACAAACCAAAATCGGCGAAGCGGTTGCTGGTATCTCAACCTCAATGGGAGATGCCGGCCAAGCGATGGAGCGAGCGCAGGACAAAATCGCTCAGATGCAAGCACGGGCCGGAGCGATGGATGAATTGCTTGCTTCAGGGGCCTTAACGGATCTCTCAAAACCCGTCGACGACATCCAAGCACAACTTGACCAGGCCAGTGCTGCCTCCAGCGTTGACGCCGAACTGGCGGCCCTCAAAGCACAGGTCGGATCTCCAGCCGGTGAGCTCAACGGCGCCGACACGAAAGGTGAGACAACAGCGGAATGACCTATGCCAAGAACATTGAGACCGACCGAGGCCTCTCATTTCGTATGTTTCTTACTGGGCTCCTTCTGGTGGCGCTCTGGGTAATTCTCGGCACGGTGCTTGTACTCGTCGGAGTTGGTATCGGCATCGTGGTCGTGATTGGTATTGCCGGAATGTTCGCGCAGTATTGGTTCTCAGACCGGATCGCTCTCTTTGGCATGAACGGTGTCATCGTGACACCAGAAGAACAGCCAAAACTCCATGCGATCATTGATCGGCTCTGCCTTTTGGCTGATATGCCAAGACCTCGAGTGGCTGTTGCGGCGACGGATATCCCGAACGCTTTCGCCACCGGACGTAGCCCAAAGGCAGCCGTTGTTTGTGCAACGGAAGGGCTCATGCGGCGACTGAATGACGAAGAGCTCGAAGCTGTCTTGGCTCACGAGTTGTCCCACGTCGCTCATCGAGATGTTGCGGTCATGACGATTGCGAGTTCTGTTGGGATGATTGCAGGCTTACTGACTCGAATGGCGCTTTGGACCTCGATGTTTTCGGGTGGCGATGATAATAACGATGGGGCCGTAGCTGGAGAGATGTTGGTCATGCTCGTTTCTATCGTTGTGTATGCCATTAGCTTTCTCTTAACCATGGCGTTATCGCGTTACCGTGAACTTGCCGCTGACCGCTCGGGAGCCATTTTGATTGGGAAGCCTTCGGTTCTTGCCGCTGCACTCGTCAAGATCACTGGGGAAATGTCGCGAATTCCCCAGAACGACCTTCGCCGATCTGAAGCATTCAATGCGTTTTTTTTTACTCCTGCCATCAACCGCCAGCAAGGCCCGTCACTCGCAACGTTGTTCTCTACCCACCCCAGCCTCGAACAGCGTTTAGCGCAGCTCAGTGAGCTCGAGCGCCAGCTCGGGCACAACGCCTAAGCATTGCAATGGGTCTTTTCGATTCGCTGCTTGGTCGGACCAAGCAAATTCAACCAAATCTTGATTCTCTTTTTGCACTGCCCTCGGCAGCGGTGACGATTTCCATGCAAGCAGGGCTCGTCACATCGCACCACGCAGGCGTCTGTTGGAAACCACCGAGCGGCCAAGCACCAGCCGACGTGCAGCGGGAAGTTACGGAACTTCTTGATCTCAATGATCGAGATCCTTCAACACCTTCATTGCGATCCATGGAAGATGACCTGGGGTTTCGCTGGCTCTTGGTTGACGGCGAAAACCTCGAAGACCTCGTGACCAACGTCCACCAAGTGAATACCTTGCTCAACGAGCAGGGATGGGGGCCCCAACTCCTCTGTTCTGTTTTCGGTTTTGTCCCGGGAGAGAGTGCAGACTCATCCGCTCGTAAGTCATTTTTGGTCTACCTCTACAAGCAAGGAACGTTCTATCCCTTCTGTCCAACGAGCAGCGATCGGCGAGACAACGAGGCGGAGATTCGATTAGCGGCGACTATTGGATCCGATCTTCCTATGGAACCGGATCTCTCTCGCTGGATGGCACTTTGGGACCTTCCGGTTTCATAATCCTGTCACCGAAAGGTCACGCCAATTCTCAGCGAGGTTCGCTACCATCAATGGCGTGACCACAGATGGACCATCAACTTCACGCCACATCACTCTTGATGGAGCCTTGAATTTTCGTGACGTAGGCGGTTACCTGACAAATTCAGGACAGGTCGTCAGGTGGGGCACCGTTTATCGAGCTGACGGACTTTCAGAACTCTCAGACGCAGATCACACGGTTATCAAAGCACTTGGTATTCGCACGGTTCTTGATCTCCGCACCACCTTTGAATTCGAAAGCGGAACATTTCCTACCGATGAAATTCCAGTGGCGTATTACCACCTCCCCCTGATGGAGACCGTCCCAGACCCCGAACATTTTAAAACGATTCCTGGTTTTCTCGCTTCAAGCTATGTGGAAATGCTCGAAGAAGCCGGTCCTCACATTGCCTTCACACTCAACCTTCTCGCCGATGAGTCCAATCAGCCAGTTATCGTTCACTGCACAGTTGGCAAGGACCGCACCGGGGTCCTTGTGGCCGTAATCTTGAGCGTCCTCGGCGTCGACGAAGCCACGGTGGTTCAGGACTATGCACTCAGCGAGCAGGCAATGGGGGCAGTGCGTGAGCGGTTAGTGCAACGCTTCCCCGAGGCTGAAGAACTAATCCGCGACCATGCCGATGCAATCTTGTCGGCCAGCCCTGAAAATATGGAGTTTCTCCTCAACGTAGTTCGTCAACGGTGGGGATCCATGGCTGAGTATGCGACGAGCATTGGCGTGAGCGAAGAGACAATCTTAAAACTGCGCGCATCGTTCCTAGAAGAACCTACCGACGCGTAAGTCCTAACTCGGGAGAGGCCCGAGGTGCGGCAATCGATAGAGATCTTCAAAAGCTTCGGCCATCGTGGAACCATAACGCCAAGCACCCGACGCCCAACTCGTACAGACTTGATTTGGTAACGCTGGATCACAGAAGTGAGTCCCGTCGCCAAAGTGCACGGCGTTATTCTGAATACCGTTCACATTTGGTCCCGTGCACACTCCTAAGTAGAGTTCAACAGGGGTACAAGCGCGATAGGTGCTGTAGCTTCCATCAACTGGATTGTTAATCCAAATCCCACCGTTGAGATACGTGACGCGGGGGTCATTCAAGGTTGTTACCGCTCCGGCAAACGCGTCGCGTATCTGCGCAACAACTGGAGGAGAATACGAAGTTGGGGCTCCGACCACAATGATATGTGGGACTCCTTCGCTCTCCAAGTGGGCAATATCCGTAACAAGATCTGATTGATATTTGGCAATGACTGCGCTATCCCCTTGAGCCACCACCGAAGCCATGCACGGCGACGCAGAGTTTCCAACAAACGAAAGCTCAACTACTTCTGGGTGGAACGTTGCTGGGTTTTGCTGTATTTGATTTACAAAGTCACACATTGCAACACCGCCGAATTCCGTGGTTTGCAGTTGAACCGAGGGCGAAGTGTACGGTGACAGCACCCACACCAAATACTGCTGGGATTGAACTGCCAACGAGTCTCCAAAGACTTCAAGGCGCAGCGGTAGACGCCCTTGATTGGCGCTCCACAAGGGTGCACCAGCACTGAACAATTGAAGCGAGCCATCGAAGCCCAGAGCCAATTTCGCTAACTTCACCGAGTCATAGGTAGCCGTTGACCAGACGGGCTGATTCGACGGCGTGTAGAGCACGAGGTTGCTGTCGTCTTGAAGAACCAAGCGAAGCTGCCCGGCGGCATTATTGGTGCCACTCGCCCAGAGAGGATGGCCGTTGTTGTAGAGCACAAAGTTGCCATCCGTTTGGAGTAGGGCTGCAAAGGTGCCGCTTGAAAGATACTGGCCCTCATTGAGTCCCTGTCCAACAGTTAAATAGTCAGCGTGCGTTGGACTGGCCACGATTGGAACTGAAACCGGTTGCGGAATCGCGGTCGTCGCTGCCGGCTGACTGGTATTTGATGCCCACAGTGGACGCGAGCTGCTGCTGTACAGCACTAAGTTCCCGTCATCTTGCATCACTAAAAAAGCGCCGCCTCCTGCTGACGTATTAGTCGCCCACAACGGGTAATTGTTCGAAAGATACGCAACGAGGTTGCCGTCGTTTTGGAGCTCAAGGCGGTTCACGCCGTAATGGTTGTTTCGTCCATTTGCCCACAGGGCTCCGTGCGGTGAATAGACCACAAAATTTCCATCAGTCTGGAGCTCCGCCAAGTACTGACCGTTCGGTGAAGCAAGCGAATCGCCTTCATGCATTGTCTGGCCACCTCGGAGTACCGAAGCAAAACCATCTGCCCCCGCTACCGGAGCCCGAGGTACAACGAGCGCAACTCCAGCAAGCAGCGCGAGCACGAGCACGAATCGAGTGACGGCGGGTACAACGCTGAAGTTCTGAGGGGTCACGATCATTGCCTTGGGTGAAGTTGGGACACTCTGACGTTAGGGCAGTCTTGCTCCAAAAAGCAGTCAGGTCCTAAAGACCGACGTACCTTCTAACGAAAGATCTGATCTACCGCACGGGCAAAGGCGAGGTCTCGCTCGGTCAGCCCAGCAACTTCATGGGTCGACAGAGCTAGGTGTACCGCAGTGTAGCGAAGGTCAATATTCGGATGATGATCCTGTTGTTCAGCAAGCGCTCCCACGGCCGTGACAAATCCCAGGGCCTCGCGAAACGTCGGAAAGGATCGATCACAGGTGATCTCGTCGCCCTGGCGATCCCAGGCAAGATTGCGTAGAGCTTCGTCGATCACATCGTGGGGCACGATCTCGGGCTTGCTCACGGCTTCGTCATGTCCTCAGGACGAATTGCTGCATCAAACTCTTCACCGGTCATGTGGCCAAGAGCAATAACCGACTCTCGGAGCGTTAATCGTTCTTTGAATGCCTTTTTGGCCACGGCAGCGGCATTGTCGTAGCCAATATGAGGGTTCAGTCCGGTCACGAGCATCAGAGAGTTCTCGAGGTGCTTTTGGATCTGTTCTTTATCTGGCTCAAGGCCGTCAACGCAGAATTCCCTGAACCGCAAACACGCATCCGACAACAAGGTCACTGAGTGAAGGAAGTTGTGGATCATTACGGGCTTACACACGTTCAATTCGAGGTTTCCCCGACTTCCGGCGATTGAGATTGCCGTGTCATTCCCCATCACTTGGATACAGACCATGATCATGGCTTCGGACTGAGTGGGATTCACTTTCCCCGGCATGATCGAACTGCCCGGTTCATTTTCTGGCAGACGCAACTCTCCGAGACCGCTTCGCGGACCTGAGCCAAGCCAACGGAGATCGTCGGCGATCTTGGTGAGCGAGACCGCCAGAGTCTTCAAAGCCCCCGAGGCATAGACCAACGCATCATGGCCAGCAAGAGCTGCGAATTTATTCGGCGCGGTAACAAATGGAAGACCCGTAATAGCTGCAATCTCTGTCGCCACTCGTTCCCCAAACTCCGGGTGCGTATTGAGACCAGTTCCAACCGCCGTCCCTCCAGCCGCCAACTCAAGGAGTCCACCCAAAACTTGTTCCAAGCGCACAATGTCGGCGTCAAGTTGCGCCACGTACCCGCTGAACTCTTGACCCAAGGTAAGCGGCACTGCATCCATCAAGTGTGTCCGCCCGATCTTGGTGATCTCCATGTACTCGGTTTGCTTGAGTGCTAGAGCATCGCGTAGCTGACGCACCGCAGGAAGGAGTCGCTCGGTCATCTCGCGAACCGCAGCGATGTGCATTGCCGTCGGGAACGTATCGTTTGACGACTGCGACATATTGACATCGTCATTGGGGTGGATCGGATCCTTCGAACCTTGAACACCTCCTGCGATTTCGATAGCACGATTCGAAATAACTTCATTCACGTTCATATTCGTCTGCGTGCCAGAGCCCGTCTGCCAAATTCGAAGAGGGAATTCATCGTCAAGTTTTCCTGCTGCAACTTCCTTGGCCGCCTCCACAATCAATGCTTCTTTTTTTGGATCGAGTTTCCCGATCTGTAGGTTGACCTTGGCCGCCGCTTCTTTCAGGACTCCAAAAGCATGAATCAAGGACGAAGGCATCGTGTCCGATCCGATTTCAAAGTGATGGAGCGACCGTTGCGTTTGCGCACCCCAGTAGTGATTACCGGGAACGTTAATTTCGCCCATACTGTCTGATTCAATTCGCATGTCCATAGCAAATCCTTTCAACTCACACTCCAGCATTCACCGAAGTGCTCCTTCGCCGCAAGAGTCCGACCTTCGGTTACCAATCGTTCCGGTCCGATGAGCCACGTTCGCAGCCCTATCGCCTCTTGCTTGCGCTGCTCGCACGCTTGTGACACGAAAAAAAGCACTGGAAGGAACATGAACGGCGATCAATACGATTCGACCCTAATCTATAGAGACGAGTTCCTATTCATCGAAAAGAGAAGACCTATGGCCCAATCACTCACTCCTGAGGCTCGAGCCCTCCTCGCTCGACCTGTTTTGGCTTCACTTGCCACTATCGCTGCTGACGGAAGCCCTCAGATCACCCCGCTGTGGATCGACGTCGAAGGCGATGATCTGATCGTGAACACAGCAAAAGGAAGAGCCAAGGCTCGCAATATGCAGCGCAACCCCCACGTGGCGCTCTGTGTTGTGGACCCTGACGACCCTTTCAATGTGGTTGCAGTCCACGGGACGGTCAGCGAGATCACCGAAGACGGCGCTGACGCACACATTGACGCTCTTGCCAAGAAATACATGGGGCTTGATGAGTACCCCATGCGCCAAGAAGGCGAAGTTCGACTAAAGATCCGGATCCGACCCGACAAGATCGTGATGCAAAACGGTTAACTGATTTCCTGCGTGAGTGTGGCCAGCGTCGTTGGTTTCGAGATCACCAACACCGCAATGCCGTCGTCGTCAGTGGCCCCGTCGATTAGCGAATGCACGGTACCTCCATGCTTTAGCCACACGGGGCTTCCATCCCCAAGCGCGACGTGATCGGTAGATGAATCCCATCCAATCGTTGGGACGCCGCCGGGAGTTTTTGCAGCCGGAAGATTCGGGGCATCTTCCACATGTTCATGAGCACCTCCCGCCGTTGCTCGTTCATCATGGAACAGTGCCCACGCAACCGTCATGCCTTCTTCGAGGCGGGCTGTCTCAGTAGATCGCAGAATAAGCACGGCCCCCGCTGGATTCAAGAGATCAATCGTGGTCGTCTCTCGAACACAGAGAGAAGCAAACCGCTCGCCGTCGAGCTCACAGAGCGCTCCAAGTTTCAGCCCCGGAACGGGCTGAAGCGAAGCGAGCACTACGAATGGGTCGAGGGACTGGCCGTTGATCGTCGGATTCCCAAGAACGAGAGCATCAACGCAGTGCTCCACAAGACCGCTCGCCCATCGAGACAAGTCAGAGGCCCAAGAATCAGTTGCCGTGAGCGCCAAGTCCTCGATAACAATCCAGCGTTGGATCACGGAGAGATCAGCGACCTTTGAAGTGAGGATCTCGCTTCTCGAGAAATGCCATGATTGCTTCTCTCGTGTCCTCGGTGTCAAAGTTGATGGCCTGGGCTTGTCCCTCATGTTCGAGGGACTGAGCGAATGATGTGACGTACGATTGGTTCAACAAGGACTTCGCAAAACTCAACGCTATCGTCGGCCCTGTTGCCAGTTTAGTCGCCATTTCAGACACCGTGGCGTCAAGTTCCCCTGAGTCGACGACGCTGTTAACAAATCCAAGCGCTAGGCCTTCCTCAGCGCTGATCATGTCTGCAAAGAACATCAGTTCCTTGGCCTTGGCCATCCCAACTTGGCGGGGCAATAACCACGAAGCACCCATGTCGGGCGAGAGACCCCGCTTGGCAAAAATCATCGAAAACTTGGCGGTGCTAGATGCCACCACCAAGTCACAACCGAGTGCCAACGACATCCCCGCACCGACCGCCAGGCCGTCGACTTTGGCGATAGCGGGAATAGCAATCTGTTGGAGCGCCAAAGCAATCTCATTTAGGCGCCGCATCCGCGTGATCCCCGGGATACTCATGTCCATCGTCGCCCCTCGAGGATCGGAGAGATCTGCTCCAGTACAAAAGTTTCCCTCGGCACCAGTGAGGACGAGGCATCGATCCTCTTTATTTTCAGCAATGGCTCGAAATGTCGCGGCTAACTCTTCAAACATGATGCCATTCGCGGCATTCTTTTTTTGCGGCCGGTTCATCGTCACTTCGACAATCCCATTATCCCGAGTAACGATCAGCGTCTCCACTTAGACCTCCATGTCATGCTCGGGGAGCCGTTCAATGTTGACGTCCTTGAAGGTCAAGATCTTTACCGAAGGGACGAAGCGGGCTGGTCGATACATGTCCCAAACCCACGCATCCGTCAACTCCAACTCAATCAGGGGAGGCGAAGTTTCGGACCGAATCGTCACTGCAACATCGTTGGTGAGATAAAAGCGCCTCTCTGTCTCCACGATGTGAGAGAACAGTCCAATAACTGCTTTGTACTCTTGGACGAGTTGCAACTCAATTGTTGCCTCGTAGCGTTCAAGATCTTCATCACTCATGGTGTGGTTCTCCATCGCCGCGCAGAGCGTGAACCAGGGCGAACTAGGCGCGATTTACGCGGCGTTCCTTGACCTTGGCTGCTTTACCGTGCAAGTCACGCAAGTAGTACAACTTCGCACGACGCACATCTCCAAATGATTCAACTTCAATCTTTGCCACAGTGGGCGTGTGAAGCGGAAAGGTTCGCTCAACGCCAACCCCGAAACTCACTTTTCGAACCGTAAAGGTTTCAGAAACACCAGCGCCTTGACGGCGGATGACGATTCCTTGAAACAACTGAATTCGCTCCCGGTTCCCTTCGACGACGCGGACATGCACCTTCAGGGTGTCCCCAGCGCGAAAGTCCGGAATGTCATCTCGCAAGGAGTCTTGGTCGATTAGCTGTGTGGGTTGCATGGCAAAATCCTTCTGCCTCGATATGGGGGGCGGGAAATAAATCCTAGTCGCTCTCGGGACCCTGCTCCACTTCGGGGAATTCCTCGAGCCACGCCTGTTCTTCAGCTCGGAGGCCCCCTCGAGCGGCAATTAAGTCAGGACGGAGCCTCAGCGTCCTTCTGAGAGCCTCAACATGGCGCCATCGGGCTACGCGGCCATGATCGCCGCTCAGGAGGATCTCTGGCACTTCCTGGCCCTCAACGGATGCGGGCTTGGTCCATTGGGGGTATTCCAGAATTCCTTGCGAAAACGACTCATCGACAACTGAGTGGTCGTTGCCAAGGACGCCGGGCACGAGACGAGCGGTCGCCTCGATAATGGCCAGCGCTGCCAGCTCTCCCCCAGCCAAGACAAAATCACCCAGAGAAATCACTTCGTCGACTTCATTGTCGAGCACCCGTTGATCAATTCCTTCGTACCGGCCACAGAGAATTGAGAAGGATTCAAGTCCGCTCAAGCGCTCAGCCGTCTGCTGCGTGAAGGGCTGACCGTGCGGTACCACTGCAATTAACGGTCGGGCGGAGCCAACTGCTGACTCGCGAGCACGAATCGTTCGAATAATTGGCTCCGGCTTCATCACCATCCCTGCACCGCCCCCAAAGGGGGTGTCATCAACTGTTCCCCGCTGATCAGTCGCTCCGCTTCGCACGTCGAGCGCCGTGATCGCCAACAGGCCGTCACGCTGTGCACGACCAAGTACGGTCGCATCACAATAGGACTCGATCATTGCGGGAAAGATTGTGTACACATCAATCCGAAGGGGCATCACTCAAGCAGTCCTTCGGGAGGATCGATCACCATTTTCACATTCGCCTCATGGGAAACAACAAAGACCAGGGGAATCAGTTGCCCATCTTCTAAGACACAGAGATCGCTCGCTGGATTTGACTCAACGCCCGCCACGGTTCCCACCACGGTGCCATCGAGGGTCTCAACAACACAACCGATGAGTTCGTGAACCCACAGCGTTCCTGCGACTTCCCGCGGTTCCGCCAACAGTATCAAGCCTCTCAAGATTTCAACACCTGAACGGTCTTGATACCCCTCGAAGCGAACGAGGTGCCGCCCTTGATGGAGTCGGGACGTCGTTACGGTCATGGGTCCACGCTCGCTTTGTAACACGGTCGAAGGGGCGAGACGATCTTCTAGATCAGACCAAAGATTGACGACTACTTCACCGAGTAGTCCATGAGGCTTTGTGATGACGCCGACCTCGAGCAGGCCGTCATGCATCCCTTCGTCAGTCGTCGACAATGTCAACGCTGGTCGAAACGCCCGTTCGGGCTCCGGCCACGCCGACAAGAGCACGAATAGCTTGTGCCGTTCGTCCTCGCCGACCAATCACGCGTCCCATGTCGCCCGGTCCAACATGAAGAGAGAGGCGAATCTGCCCTCGTCGGTCTTCAGCTTCAACCACGACAGCTTCAGCGTCGCTGGCCAACGATTTCGCCAGGTACGTCAAGACGGCTTCTGGGAGCTCTGAAGTGATCTCATTCGACTCGTCATCCACATAGTTCTCATCGTCCGCCACAGCACCGTCAATGGTGTTGATGTCGCCTTCGACGTAATCAGCGTCCATCGCCGCTACTTCGCTTTCGCTGCGGTGAATTGATCCCATGCACCTGAGGTTTTCAGCAGGACGGCAACTCGCTCCGTTGGCTGGGCACCTTGGCTCAACCATTTCACGGCTTTGTCATTGTCGATTTGGACAAGGGTTTCAGGGTTCGCTTTCGAGACGCCACGCGGCTCGTAGGTACCCAGAATCTCCAAGAACTTTCCGTTACGAGGCGAACGACTGTCAGCGGCCACTACTCGGTAGGTCGGCTGCTTCTTTTTTCCCATTCGCACAAGGCGAAGCTTGACTGCCACGAAATTGTTCCCTTCGAAGTAAACGATTGGCACACGGAAGGTGCTGCCAGAGCCCTATGTTAGCGGCCCTTTCGGGGGGTGACTCTCCCACCCTTCTTCTTCTTGTTCTTTTGGCCGCTTTTTGCCTGAGGGGCGGGAGCCGGGCCCGGTTGACGACCTAGTCCGGCGAGCTCTGGGGGAAGGCCAGTTCCTGAAGGGTTTTGCCCAGCCATGGCGCCTTCCAATTGGCTCAAATCTGGTCCGCCGCGCCCCATCATGGCCTTTGCCATTCCGAGGCGTCCTTTGCCTTTTCCGCCCCCTCCCCCCATCGATTTCATCATCTTTTGCATCTCGCGAAACTGCTTCAGCAACTGATTTACATCGGCGGTGGTGCGCCCTGACCCTTCGGCAATTCGGCGCCGCCGGGATCCGTCGATCATTGTGGGATCGTGGAGTTCTTGCAGGGTCATCGAATGGACGATGCCCTCGATTCGGTCGATCTCTCGGTCGTCAACGTTGTCGGCAGCCTGGCGCATCTCCTTGGTCATACCTGGCA
>Ga0118677_10008637_pt1 | contig 16254 bp, 8 predicted proteins | sample AliMusrvi5mmetaG_FD_86154 | JGI IMG/M metagenome (GOLD analysis project Ga0118677, IMG submission 86154) | reverse complement strand
CATCGACACCGGTCTGTGGACCGGTTCGGCGGCTCTCGACGGGATTCTCGGTATTGAAGCGGACTATGGCCGGTCGCTAACCGGCTGGGCAGGGTTGATTCATCCCGACGACCGGGACCGGATGATGGCGCATCTGGAGGTCGAGTTCTGGGCAAGCGACAGCCGTTCAACACGGAATACCGCATCGTCCGGCCGGCCGACGACGCGGTAGGTTGGGTGCACGTACTCGGCAAGCTGCGCTTGGATGAGCGAGGGCAGGTTGTGGAGATGGTCGGGACAATTCAGGAAATCACGGCCAGCAAACGTGCCGAGAGTGCGCGCCTGGAGATCGAGAAACAGCTGCACATGTCGCAGAAACTCGAGGCGGTGGGACAGCTTGCCAGCGGCGTGGCGCACGATTTCAACAACCTGCTGTCCGTCATCCAGGGCAATGCCGAGTTATTATTGATGACTCCGGAGCCGTTGACAGCGGATGCCAACGAGAGTCTTACCGAGGTGGTGAACGCGTCGGAGCGGGCAGCCAATCTCACGCGCCAATTACTGGCGTTCAGCCGCAAACAGGTCCTACAACTCCAGCCACTGGTGCTGAACGCGGTCATCGAAAACCTGACCAGGATGCTGAACCGGATCATCGGCGAGAACATCGACCTCCAATGCCATTACGCCGCGCGATTGCCCTACGTCCAGGCCGACACGAGCATGATGGAGCAGGTGATCCTCAACCTGGTGGTAAACGCCCGCGACGCGATGCCGGCCGGCGGCCTCCTGCGCGTCGCGACCATGGAGACGAGCCGCGACGAAGACCAAGCACGGACTCATCCGGAGGCGCGGGCGGGTGACTTCGTTTGTCTGATGGTTAGCGACACGGGCAGCGGGATCAGCCCGGAGGTTCTGCCCCACATTTTCGAGCCGTTCTTCACCACCAAGGAAGTGGGCAAGGGCACGGGGCTGGGCCTCGCAACGGTTTATGGCATCGTCCAGCAGCACCAGGGCTGGATCGAGGTGATCAGCCAGGTCGGCGAGGGTACCGCGTTCAAGGTCTTTCTGCCGGTCATCCCGACACCCGATCGGCTGGAGGCCGCCGCGTCCATGAGTACGGGCGTTCCGGGCGGAACCGAGACGATCCTGCTGGTCGAGGACGACCACGCGGTGCGGCAGACGACCCGGCGGGTGCTGCAGAGCAGGGGCTACAAGATCTGGGAGGCGGCGAGCGCGCAGGAAGCCTCGGAGCTGTGGGATAGCCACGCCAGGGAGATCGCGCTGCTGCTGACCGATATTGTGATGCCCGGGAAGATGTCCGGCCGCGACCTGGCCGACCGCTTGTGGGGCCAAAGCCCGGAGTTGAGAGTCATTTTCATGAGCGGGTACAGCGCTGACCTGGTGGGCAGGAACACGGATTTTATCCAGCGAACCCGGAGCTGCTTCGTGCAGAAGCCGTGCTCGTCCCGCACCTTGCTGGAAACCGTGCGTCGCAGCCTGGATGACCAAGCACCGGTGGCCGGACCAAAAGGACTGCGATGAACCAGCCGCTGCTAATACTCTATCTTGAGGACAGCCCGCGCGACGCGGAACTGGTGCGCGACAACCTGCGGCAGGCCAGCGTGGCCTGCGAACTGCGGATCGCGTGCGACCGCGCGGAATACGAGGCCGCGCTGGTTCAGGCGCGCTTTGACCTGATCCTCTCGGATTACAGACTGCCCCATTACGATGGCATGGCCGCCCTGGCCTTGGCTCGTGAGAAGCAGCCCGAGGTCCCTTTCATCCTGATCTCCGGCACGCTGGGCGAAGAGCGGGCGGTGGACTGCGTGCTCCAGGGCGCGACCGACTACGTGCTCAAGCATCGGCTCGTTCGGCTGGTGCCCGCGATAAGACGGGCCTTGACCGAAACGGAGGAGCATCGGAAGCGTCAGGAGGCGGAGGCGGCGCTGCGCAGGGAAAGGAACTCGCTGGAAGAAAGAGTTCAGGAGCGCACCGCCTCACTCCAGGCGAGTCAGAGAATCCTCAAGGATACGTTGTCGCTGCTGGACGCCACTTTGGACTCGACCGCGGATGGGATACTGGTTGTGGACGGGCAGGGGAGGATTCTGAAGCTGAATCAGAAGTTCGTAGATCTGTGGCATATTCCTCAGTCCATCATCGATTCTCACGACGACGGACAAGCGTTGGCATTTGTTTTGGATCAGGTAAAGGACCCGCAAGGCTTTCTCGCGAAGGTTAAGGAGTTATACAGTCAACCGGCCGTGAAGAGTTCGGATGTATTGGAATTCAAAGACGGAAGGATTTGCGAACGGTATTCGCGGCCCCTGAGGAACAGCGACACCCTTGTTGGTCGTGTATGGAGCTTTCGGGACGTCACCGAGCGGGCGCAAGCGGAGAAGGCATTGCAGGCGGAAAGGGCTTTGCTGGAAGAAAGGGTTCAGGAACGGACCGCCGAACTACAGAATGAGATCACCGTGCGCAAGCAGACCGAGGCGGCGCTGCGGGCGAACGAAGAGAGCTTTCGCGAGGCCCAGCGTCTGGCTCACGTCGGCAGTTGGAAGTGGGCTATGGCGACTGACACCGTGACCTGGTCGGAAGAGCTCTGTCGCATCGCCGGGCGCAATCCAGGCCTGCCCCCGTCATGCTTTGCCGAAATGTCAGGCTGCTACACCCCTGAGAGCTGGACACGATTGAATGCGGCGGTCCCGAGGGCGTTGCAGACAGGGCAACCCGACGAACTCGCCCTGGACATGGTGCGGCCGGACGGCACGATCAGGCATACGGCGGTCCACGCTGAGTTCGACCGCGACGCCAGCGGAAGGATTGTGGGTCTGCACGGCACGGTTCAGGACAACACCGAACGGCAGGCCGCCGAGGATCGCCTGCGCCTGCTGACCACGGCGTTGGAATCCGCGGCCAACGGCGTGGTTATTACCAAGGCTGACGGGACGATACTCTGGGTCAATGCCGCGTTCACCACGTTGACCGGGTACGCTGCGGCGGAGGCGGTGGGGCAGAATCCGCGCATTCTAAAATCGGGAAAACACGACCTGGCATTCTACCGCGCCATGCAGGCAGGGATTGCCGGCGGCCAAGTATGGCATGGCGAAATCACCAATCGCCGTAAAGACGGTTCCCTGTATCAGGAGGAAATGACGATCACTCCGGTGCGGCAAGGCGCGGGACCGATCACCCACTTCATCGCGATCAAACAGGATGTCACCGAGCGCAAGAAAGCGGAGGCAAACCGCAGCCTGATGGAAGTCCAGCTTCGACAGGCGCAGAAGCTCGAATCCATCGGCCAGCTCGCCGCCGGCATCGCGCATGAGATCAACACCCCCACGCAATATATCGGAGACAACACCCGCTTCTTGCAGGATTCGTTCGTGGGCATCACCCGGGCCCTCGGCCAATACGACCGGCTGCTGCAGGCTGTCCGGCAGGAGCAGGTGACGCCCCAGCTTGTGGAAGCCACCACCGCCGCCGCCGAGGCCGCCGACATCGCCTACTTGGCGGAAGAGGTGCCCAAGTCCATCAGCCAGACCCTCCAGGGCGTAGCCCACGTCGCCAAGATCGTGCGGGCGATGAAGGACTTTTCGCATCCCGGCTCCGAAGCAAAGACCCCGACCGATCTCAACCACGCTGTCGAAAGCACCGTGACCGTGGCCCACAACGAATGGAAATACGTGGCAGACCTGGACCTGGTGTTGGATCCGCAATTACCTTTGGTGCCGTGTCTGCCCGGAGAAATCAATCAGGTCATCCTCAACCTGGTCGTCAACGCGGCGCACGCCATCGGCGACGTGGTCGGCGATGGCGCGGGCGGCAAAGGCCGGATTTGCGTGAGCACGAGCCGGCAGGGCGACTGGGCGGAAATCCGCGTTCAGGACACCGGGACGGGCATTCCCGAGGCGGCGCGGGCCCGGGTTTTTGATCCTTTCTTCATTACCAAGGCGGTGGGCAAAGGCACCGGCCAGGGGCTGGCCATCGCCCACTCCGTGGTCGTGGAACAACATGGCGGCACCATCACATTTGAAACCGAGCTGGGCAAGGGCACCACCTTCATCGTGCGCCTGCCGCTCCACCCCGGCCTCTCGGCCCAGGAAAGAAATTCATGAAACGTATTCTGTTTGTAGATGACGAACCGATGGTGCTGGACGCCATTCAGCGCATGTTGCGACCGTTACGCGTTGAGTGGCAGATGGACTTCCTGCGCGGTGGCGCCGAAGCCCTCCGCTTCATGGAACAGACCCCGGTGGACGTGGTGGTGTCGGATATGCTGATGCCGGGCATGAGCGGGGCGCAATTTCTGAAGGAAGTGATGCTGCGCTATCCCCAGACCGTCCGGATCATCCTGTCCGGCCACGCCGACCAGGAATTGATCATGCAATGTGTCGGCACCACGCACCAGTATCTGGCAAAGCCTTGTGATGCCGAGGTGCTGAAAAGGACCCTCCGGCGCGCCGCGTTGCTGGGCAACTCGCTCCCGAACGACGCCGTCAAGAAACTCACCGCGCGCATGGACCGGCTGCCGACGGTTCCGGTGCTCTACACCCAGATGATCAAGACCTTGCAGTCGCCGGATGCTTCCCTGGAGGACGTCGCGCTGATTGTGCAGCGGGATCCAGGCATGACCGCCAAGATGCTCAAACTGGTGAATTCCGCCTACTTCGGTCTGAGCCAGTCCATCACGAGCCCTGCGGAAGCGCTCAGCTTCCTCGGCATGGAAACCGTCAAGTCCCTGGTGCTCTCGCTCCACGTATTCTCGCAATATGAAACCGCGCAGTCCGGTGGCGTCTTTGTGACCGAAGTGTGGAACCACAGCCTGCGCACCGCGGAAGGAGCCCGCATCATCGCCGGCCAGGAAGACTTGCCCGACCGGCAACTGGAGGAAGCGTTCGTCTGCGGGTTGCTGCACGACACGGGCAAGATCGTGCTGGCCTACAATTGCTCCATGAATTACTCCAAAACTTGCCGCCTGGCGACCGCGGAAAACATCTCGCTGCTGGAGGCGGAAAGACGGGTTTTCTCCTGCACGCACGCCGACGTGGGCGGCTACTTGCTCGGCCTCTGGGGACTGCCCGTGCCGGTGGTCGAGTCCCTGACGTTCCACCATGCCCCTGCCATGAGCTTGAACGAACGCTTCTCCACGCTCGCGGCCGTTCACGTCGCCAATGTCCTGGCGCATGAGGCGGACAAGTCGGCCGGCTCCCGGGCCAGCGCGCCGCTCGATCATGAGTATCTGGAAAAGCTGGGTTTGGCCGGCCGCGTCAACGCCTGGCGCGAGGCATTGCAGCAGCTCAGAGCCCCCGACCGCAAACCATGAATCCCCACTCGCCAGCCCTGAGCCTCCGAGTTTTGTGCGTGGACGATGAAATCAATGTGCTCTCCGCCCACCAGCGGAATCTGCGCAAGCAATTCTCCCTCGACACCGCCCCCAGCGGCGCCGAAGCCCTGCGCCTGATCCAAGCCCGAGGCCCGTATGCCGTCATCGTGACGGACATGCGCATGCCGGAAATGGACGGCCTGCAATTACTTACCGAAGTCAAACGCCTGGCGCCCGAAACCACCCGCATTATGCTCACCGGCGACGCCGACCAACACACGGCCATGGAGGCGGTCAACCAGGGGCACATCTTCCGCTTCCTCACCAAACCCTGCGCGCCGGAAACGCTGGCCGCCGCCTTGTGCGCGGGACAGGAGCAATACCGGCTCATCACGGCAGAAAAGGAGCTGCTGGAAAAAACTCTGAACGGCAGCGTCCAGTTGCTGATCGAGATTCTGTCCCTGGCCGATCCGGTGGGCTTCGGCCGCTGCCAGATTCTCCGGGGCAGCATCTTGACCTGCGCGCGGCGCCTTAACCTGCCGCGGACGTGGGATTTGGAAATGGGGGCCGTGCTGGCGCAGATCGGCTGTGTGGCCCTGCCGCCCGCGGTTTTGGCCAAGTGGCGGAGCGGTGCGCTCCTGAATCCAGCCGAGAGAGACCTCATCATGCACGTGCCCGAAGTCGGGGCGCAACTCCTCAGCAACATTCCCCGTTTGGAGCAGGTTGCCGGCATCGTGCGCTACCAGCACAAGAATTTTAATGGCAGCGGGTTACCGAAGGACGGAGTCGCCGGCTTGGACATTCCCCTTGGGGCGCGTTTGCTCAAAGTGCTCGCCGATCTGGCCAGTCTGGAAGCCGCCAAGAAACCGAGGGAACTGGCCCTGCAAGCAATGCAGCAGCGTTTGGGCTGCTACGATCTGGCCGTGATCCAGGCGGTCTCGGTGAGCCTCGACATCCACTTGCCAACCGCGGCGGATACGTCCGTGGCGGTGAAAGACCTGCAGCCAGGCCACTTGATCCTGTCGGATGTCAAAACCGTGGACGGTGCGCTTATCGTCAAAACGGGCGCCACGGTTTCTCCCCTCCTGCTGGCACGATTGCGCGCGTTCGCAAGCCTGGACATGTTGGAGGAGCCTATTAAAGTGCGGATGCCCGAGGACCTCGCCGGCCAGGTGGCGATTGGATCTGAAGGCTTCTGAACCCTTCGCCCTATGAACAGATCCGGTCTCACCCCTCTGCCGCCAGATGACATTGTCAATCACCGCTTATGAATCTTCAACCCCAGCCACCAGGTCCGAGCCTCCGCATCCTCTGCGTGGACGATGAAACCAACGTGCTCTCCGCCCACCAGCGCAACCTGCGCAAACAATTCCAGCTCGACATTGCTCCCAGCGGCGCCGAAGCCCTGCGCCTGATCAAGAGCCAGGGCCCTTATGCCGTCATCGTAGCCGACATGCGCATGCCGGAAATGGACGGAGTGCAATTGCTGGCCGAGGTCAAACGCCGCGCGCCCGATACCACCCGCATTATGCTGACCGGCGATGCGGATCAGCACACGGCGATGGAGGCGGTAAACCAAGGCGAGATCTTTCGTTTCCTCACCAAGCCATGCCTTCCGGAAACGCTGGCCGCGGCCCTCAACGCCGGCGTCGGCCAATACCGGTTGGTGACAGCGGAACGCGAGCTGTTGGAAAAGACCCTGAATGGCAGTGTCCGGCTGCTGACTGACATTCTTTCCCTGGCCGATCCCATCTCCTATGGCCGCGGCCAGATCCTCAAGGAACATGTCCTGGCCTTCGCGCGGCACCTGAATGTCGCCCAAACCTGGGATCTGGAGATGGGGGCCATGCTCGCTCAGATTGGCTGTGTGTCGCTTCCCCCCGCGGTCCTGGCCAAGTGGCGGAGCAGTGTTCCCCTGACTGAAGCGGAGAAGGCCCTCCTTGAACGCCTGCCCGAATTCGGTGCCCGCCTGCTGGGTAACATTCCCCGCTTGGAGCCGGTTGCCCGCATTGTGCTCTACCAGTGCAAGAATTTCGATGGCACCGGGTTGCCGCGCGGCCCAGTCGCCGGCCAGGACATTCCCATTGGGGCGCGCATTCTCAAAGTGCTGGCCGACCTTGGCAGCCTGGAAGCCGACGGCCATCCCAAGCACACCGCCCTGCAAATAATGCTGCAGCGTCAGGGCTGCTACGATCCAGCCGTGATTCAAGCGGCCTCTGCCAGCCTCGACGTTTATTTGCCAGGCGCCTTCTTCCCCGCCCCGCAGGATTTGGCCCTTACGGTCAAAGACCTCCACCCAGGTTACCTGATCCAGTCGGATGTCAACAGCACGGACGGCGTTCTCATCGTCAAGGCCGGCACTACGATATCCCTCCCTATGCTGGAACGACTGCGCAACTTCGCCAGCGTCACTGGGGTGCAGGAACCCATTATCGTGCGCATCCCGCCTGGCGTTTTCGCGTGAGAGACGGGCGAAACTGCTGGCGGATCTTGCCTGGGTGAAAGCGCCAGGATGAGATCATGAAGGATCCTGGAAACGTGAGGTATTGAGCTTAAGCACGCGGCAGGACCGCTCCGAGACGGCGGCGCACTGCCGCCGCCGGGAAATCCGGATCAACCCAGCCAACTTGGCCGCGCATCACAAGCGTCAGCTTTTTGCGGTCGTGGACGCTCTGGCGCCGCACCAGCCGTTCTTCGCCGGCGCCCTCCGCGCTCCTGCTTGACGCGTTCCTGCATCCTGACAATCATCCCGCTGAGCACAGCACTCCTGCCGCAGGGGCGAATATGGGGTCAGACACGGATTGCACGAAAGGTCACGGAGTTCTGAGCTCAACCCGTGGGAATCCATGAAATCAGTCTCTCTACCGGAAGGCAGGCTTCCGGAAGCTGGAAGCTTTTTCTTCCGCCATGAGGGTGACAACTGTTTTGATAACGTAGGAAGATATTACTGACATTTTGGCGATAAGATGCGTTCAGTTCCATCCCTGAAACCAGTGGTCTTCCGGCATAATGGGATGGTTTGCCGAGTTTGTAGTGTGCCGCGACAGCCCCGCTCCTATAACCCCGTATCCGACGCCCTGAACCACCCCTTCACCTTCGTCGCTGCTGAGCTGGCCTAATGCCTCCGGAGTGTCCTTCGCTGACCGGTTTACCCGGCCGCACGCCAGCCCGAGAGCGCCACAAAAGCGGCCAACCCTCGCCCGGTGTGTCATGCGCTGGCTCAGGAACTCCGATGCTCCCTGGCGCTCCAGACCCAAAAGTCTCCACTGGTTCCGGAGTGACGAGCCACGGACCCACAAGTCAGACGCGCTCAGATTAGCGCGGCTGTTTGGCAAGCTAGCCTACCACCCCGAAGGGGGTATGGCGCTTACTTGAGGTTCAGCAAAAGCACGGGCCTTTCAACGGTCGCTGAGGACCGGAGCGAGGGCGCCCGCGTAGCTCTCCAGCCACTGAGCCGGTACGCCCCGATTCCCGAGCCTGAGCCAAACTCGCTCCCAACTACCTCCAGGCCGCCCGCAGGCCCCCTCCAGGCGTATTACTGGCCAACCAGTAGCCAACGGGTAGGCAACCACTCCGATGTGGATCCGATCCACATCGGAGTGGTTGCCTAGTGGTTGCCTACCGCTTGGCCAGGCCCAGGCTTGGACCTGGCCTCAGCTAGGTCCGCTCCGCCACCGGCTCGGGCAGCCACGATGGCGTCCAACCTCCGGATCACACCTTCGCGCTTGAAGAATATCCATAGCGGGGAGGCTCGCCGTACTTGACGCACAAGGCGTCGATCTCCTGCTTCAGTTCGATCATCCGCAGCTCGCGCCCGACCATGGCGTTGTTGAAAGCCTGCAGTTCAGCATTGGTTTGGCGCAGCTCGCGGTCAAGTTTGTACTTGTAGAGAGCGATTTCAATCTGCGTCTCCAGTTCCCGTTCCTCAAATGGTTTGAGAATATAGCCGACCGGCCCGGTCAGCTTGGCCCGCTGCAAGGTCGCGCTATCGGAGTGCGCCGTCAGGTAGATCACCGGCGCCTTGCCGTCCCGGCCAATCCGCTCGGCCGCCTGGATGCCGTCCATGGACCCCTTGAGCCGGATATCCATCAGGACCACGTTTGGACGCCGCTCCCGGGCCAGGACCACCGCCTCCTCGCCGGTGGCGGTGATGCCAAGGACCTCGTAGCCCAGGCGGGTCAGTTGTTCGGACAGGGCCTTGGCAATAATCGCCTCGTCTTCGACGATGAGAATCGTTGCTTTAGGCATGCGTTGGTTCTCCGGCTTGTGCGCACTGCGGCTGTTTGAAGCTAATCAGAAACTCCGTTCCAACACCAGTTCGAACTTCCACGGTGGCGTCCAACTGCCCGGACAACAGGTGGATCAATTGCAGGCCCAGGGAGCGGGTTTGCCGCCAGTCCAGGTCCGCCGGCAGGCCCACGCCGTCATCGCTCACGCGCAGGGACACCCCCCCGTCCGGTCCGGGGCTCAGCGCGGTTGTGACTTCGCCCTCGGTGCGCCCACGGAAGGCGTGCTTGAAGGCATTGGTGATCAGTTCGTTCAGGATGAGTCCGCACGGCACGGCCGTCTCCACCGGGAGTGCGACGGGCTGCAAATCCAGGTTGAACCGGACGGCGGTCTTCGAGCCGGCATGCGCGCGCGAGAGGAATCCGACCAGGCTGCGCGTGTAGTCGGCGAAGTCCACGCTGGCCAGACTCTCGGACTGGTAAAGCTTCTCATGTACCAGCGCCATGGAGCGGACGCGATTGCGCACGTCTTGGAAGAGGCCGCGCAGAACGGGATCGTCCAGGGTGTTGGCATGGAGGTCCACCAGGCTGGAGATCACTTGCAGGTTATTCTTCACCCGGTGATGGATTTCCTTGAGCATGACCTCCTTCTCACGCAGGGATGCCTCCAACTGCTCCTCCGCCCGCTTGCGCTCGGTGATGTCGTGAGAAATAGCGCCCACGCCGTATATTTGGCCAGTTGCATCCACCAGCGGAAACTTGTTTGCGAGGAAGATATGGTGGCCATCAGGCAGATCCGCCACTTCTTCGATCTGCATTGCCTTGCCAGTCTCCACCACCTGCTTGTCGTGGGCCCGCCAGTAGTCGGCGACTGCCTGTGGGGCAATGTCGTAGTCGGTCTTGCCTTTCAACTCCTCGCGCGCCAGGCCCAGCATCTTCTCCAACGCAGTGTTGATGGTGAGGAATTTTCCCGCGGAGTCCTTGAGGAAGATGGGAGAAGGGCTGCCGTCTATGACGTCCTGTAAAAGCTGCTGGCTTTTTTGCAGCGCCTCCCCTGCCAGCTTGCGCTCGGTGATGTCGTGGTATGTGGTGATGAGCTGGTGGAGGTTGCCCTGGGGGTTAAGAATCGGCTCGGCGCTGATCAGCAGCCACTTAAGGTCCGACCGCCCCGGCGACTGCATGCCTACGAGCACGTCCTTCACCGCAGTGCCTGTCAAAATGGCCTTGCGGACCGGGTGCTCATCCACATCCAGCAGGCAGCCATGCTCATCGAATACCCGGTATTGGCCCCAGTCTCGGCTCTTGAGATTGAGGATGCCGGCATGCTCGTCCAGGTCGAACAGGCGCAGGAAAGCTCTATTGACAATCGTGAACTCGCCGCGCTCGTTGACCAGCGCCACTGCCGAGATCAGGTTGTGTATCAGCACCCGGAATTGCTCCTCGCTCTCCCGTAGCGCCGCCTCGGCCTGCTTGCGCTGGGTGATGTCCAGGTTCACGCCGGAGAGGCGCAAGGGTTTGCCGGCGGCGTCCTTGAAGGCTTGGAAGCGGCCGGCGAGCCAATGGACGCTGTCATCGCGCCAGACGACGCGCCATTCGCCTTCGACCGGCTGGCCGGTCTCGAAGGCCTTATTGACGAAGCCTACGGCAGCAGCGCGGTCTTCGGGGTGGACCAGTTGCTCCCAGCCGGGCTGAGTTCGGCCAAACTCGCCGGGAGCGAGGCCGTACATGGCTTCCAACTCCGGCGCCCAGATATTGACGCCCGTTTGAACGTTCCACTCGAACGCGCCAGTTCCGGCACCCTGGTGCGCCAGCCTGAGCCGCTGTTCGCTTTCGCGCAGGGCCTGCTCGGCCGTGCGCAGCTTCGTGGAATCGTAGTAATAGCAGATGACGCCGTGCTGCCCGTCCGGCAGCGTCATGCGATGAAGCTCCCACTCGTAAGCCTCAACGATTTCAGCGTCGTGCCGCGGGTTGATGAAGGTGGGCGAGTAATAGGGCTCGCCGGTGTCGAGCGTGTGGCGGAAGTGGCCGATGATTTCCGCGGCGACCGGTTCGGGCCAGAGGGTGCGCATGGCCTCGCTGAAGTCGCGCCCAACAACAGGCCGCACGTTGCGGAACGCGCCGGTTTGCGAGGAGGCGTTCATCATCGCGATGCGGAACTGGGAATCGATGATGTAGGTGCCGAAGGGGGAGCGCTCGACCAATTCCGTGAGCGTCTGCTGGGTCTGGCGGACTGCCTCCTCCGCCCGCTTGCGCTCCGTTATATCAACGTTGACTCCCAGGAGACGCTGCGCCTGCCCCGCTGTGTCGTAGAGGGCTCTCCCCTTGTTGTTTACCCAGCGGTGCTCGCCCGATGGCAGGCACACGCGGAAGTCCAAATCAAACGCCTCATGCGCCTTCACCGCGTCGTTCCACTCCCGCTCCATCCTTTCAACATCCTCTGGGTGCACCCGCGCCCGGAAAGCCTCGTAATTCCCAGGGAAGGCCCCCCCGGCAAATCCATAAATGCCTTCCAACTCCCGGGTCCAACTCACCGCCCCGGTTTGCATATTCCAGTCCCAGATCCCGACATGCGCGCCCTCTTGGGCCAGACGCAGGCGATCCTCGCTCTCCTGCAACACCGCCTCGGCTTGTTTGCGCTCGGTGATGTCGCTGAGCACGAGCCGGCACCCGGGCGCGCCGTCGGCGTCCTGTATGGGGGCGGTTGCCAATTGTGCCCAGAAGGGCGGCCCGTTCTTTCTGAGCAGCCGCAGTTCGAGGGTTTGGGGCACACCGGCCTGGGTGAGCTGTTTTCGGTGCCGGTAGTAGAGGTCCTGGTCTTCGGGGAGAATGAAGCGGGAGATGGGCTGGCTGGCCAGCGCGCCGCGAGGCACGCCCAGCAGGGTGGCGGCGGTGAGGTTGGCCTCCAGGATGAGGCCCGGCTCGCTGAGGGTGCAATAGCCCACTGGCGCCAGGTCGTAGAGGTCGAAATAGCGCGCCCGCGCGGCGTCGAGTTCAGCCTGGGCCCGGCGAAGCTCCTCGTTCTGCATCTCGAGCTCGATCTGGTGCACCTGCAGTTCGTGGAGCGTCTGCCGGGCTTCTTCGAGCGACAGGGCGTTGAGGGTTTCTGGCGACTGGGCGGCTTGTTGCCGGGCGATCGCTTCGGCCTGCTGGCGCAGTTTAGCGGCGTCATCCGGTGGTTTGGTTTCGCTAATCATTGTGGGCCTCGCTGATTGGATGAACGTTTGATGCATCCGACCGTTCCGTGGTGGCAATCGCATACATGTGCCCGGACTCATCCACCAAAGCGCTGGAGGTCATCCGGACCTGCACAAGTGTACCATCTTTGGTGAGCCGCTGTGTGCGGTAGGGTTCCAGAACCTGAGACTGAGCCAATTGATGAATGACGGTTAGCTCGTCTGCCTTGCGGTCTTTCGGGATCCGGTCGCGGACGTTCATCCCCAGCGCCTCGGCCTCACTCCAACCGTACATCCTCACCGCTCCCGGGTTCCAGGCCAGGATGCGGCCATTCAAGTCCTGCAGGGTGATGGCATCGTGCGCATCGCGCACGATTACGGCCAAGCGGAGGAGATCATTGGCCTGGCGCAACGCTTCCTGCGCCTTCCTCGTCTCGGTGACGTCCACAAAAGTGATGACAACGCCATCGATGACGTTGTCGAGCGTGCGGTAGGGCCGGAGGCGCATGGTGTACCACGCGCCGGACTTGGTCTGCACGTCCACCTCCTTTGGAGTCAGCGTGTCCAGCACGGCCCGCGCGTCCACCAGGAGGCGGTCGTAGCCGACGAGGTTGGAGACGAGGTGGCCCACCGGCCGCCCCAGGTCGCTCTGGATGAGGTTGATAATCTCGGTAACGGTGGGGGTGAAGCGCAGGATGCGCAGTTGATAGTCCACGAAGATCGTGGCCATGCCGGTGCCCGCCAGCAGGTTGTTCATGTCGTTGTTGGCCCGCGACAAATCCAGCACCTTGGTTTGCAGTTCGGCGTTGACCGTGGCCAGTTCCTCATTAACCGATTGGAGTTCCTCCTTGGAGGTCTCGAGTTCCTCGTTGGTGGATTGCAGTTCCTCGTTCACGGACTGCATCTCCTCGTTCGAGGATTTGAGTTCTTCGTTGGATGTCTCGAGTTCCTCGTTGGCGGCCTGAAGGTATTCTTCCTTGGCGCGCAATTCCTGCTGGAGCGCCACAATGCGCGCGTCGGCCTCCACAGTGTCGGGACCGCTGGTTTCTGCGCCGGCTGGCACGGTGGCCGCCGGCTGCGCCGGTGCGGGGTCGAGGGGCGGCGCTTCCTCCAGGATGACCAGGTACAGAGGCTCCCCGGTCGTCGCGGCAAGGCCGGCCGCCATCGGGCCGACGGTCAGGTTGACGAGGGTGAAATCGCCGTTGGTTTTGACGCGCAGGCCCGGGCGGCGCACGCTCTCTTTGGTGCCCACGGCTTTGTGCAGGGCCGTGGTCAGCTCTCGCCGCAAGCCTTCGCGGGCCATCTTGAGGATGTTGTTGATGCCGGTCTCGCCCGGGGCCAGCTCCAAGTACAGACCGGTGCGGCCGTGAAGGTAGAGGATGTTGCCCTCGCCGTTGACGAGCGCGCCAACCGGGGCGACCTGTTGCAGCAGAGCCTGTTCGGTCAGTTCGCGCAACGGCAGTTTTCCGGCGACAGTCCTTCTGGCGGCTGGCGGGAGGGCCACATCGATCGCCGTCATGGGCGGGAGAAACTGGCCCAAGGTCGCGCGATGGGCGCTGTGAATATCCTCTTTGCGCCGATAGAGCTTCAACTTGCGGTCCAGCGTGGTGAAAATATGGCCAAAATCGCCCACGGTCTCCGAGGTGCCCAGGAAAAGAAAACCGCCCGGGTTCAGCGCGTAATGGAAAAAGGGAATGAGCTTCTTCTGCAACTCTCCGCCCATGTAGATCAGCAGGTTGCGGCAACTGACCAAGTCGAGCTTGGAAAACGGGGGGTCCTTGATCACATCCTGCTCGGAAAAGACGATCATGTCGCGGATGCCTTTGTGGATGCGGTAGGCGCTGCCGCCGGGCTCGGCTGTGAAGAAGCGCGCCAGCCGTTCCGGCGAGAGGTCGGCGGCGATGCTGGCCGGATAGACGCCGGCGCGGGCCGTGGCAATCGCCAGGCTGTCAATGTCGGTGGCGAAGATCTGCACCTTGTAGCTCTGCTTCATCGCCTCCTGCCGCTCGGCGAGCAGGATGGCGAGAGAATAGGCTTCCTCGCCGGTGGAACAGCCCGGCGCCCAGATGCGGATCACGGCACTCGCGGGCTTGCCGGCCAGGAGCTTGGGGATGACCTGTTCTTCGATCGTCTTGAAGGCCTCCGGGTCGCGGAAGAAATTGGTCACGCCGATCAACAGGTCGCGAAAGAGTGCCTCCACCTCGGCTGGGGTCTCTTGCAGATACTTGACATAGCTGTCCATCGTTCCGATCTGGTGGACGGCCAGGCGCCGCTCTATGCGGCGGTTGACGGTGCTGGGCTTGTACTGGGAAAAGTCGTGGCCGGTTTGAGCGCGCAGCAGGACGAAGATTTTCCTGAGCGCGTTTTCGGCCTTGGGCTCCGGGACGGGGGTGGAGTGGGGTGGATTGCTGAAGGCACGGGCCACGTAGGCGATGATCTGGGCTGGCATCTCAGCGGCCGGAAGCACGTAATCCACCAGGCCGTTCAGCGACTCCCAGGTGACGTCGAGTTCCTGCTTGGCCGTCCCCAGCGCGGTCTGTTGCTGATCAGCCTGCGCCAGAAGCGCATCCAACGCGGCCTGGTCGTCCGGGCTCATGGTCCCCCGCACGAGTTGCAAGATGGCCGCCGCCTTCTCCTGGGTGAGGTCGGGGCCGAAGAGACCCAAGGGGCCGAGGACGACAGTGGTGTCGGCTTCTGGGGCACCTACACATGCGACAAGGCGGGCTTGCTGACGGCGCAGGTGCTGCCGCAGAGCGTCGAGGACTTCCTGCGGGTCACCCTCGGGTCTGACCCGGGGCTCGAAATCAGGGTCGATTCCGCGGAACTCGACTTGCAGGTCAGCAACGGGGTGATGACGGCGACCTTCGGCATCACTGCGCGTTTCACCGGCCTCGATCCAAACACCAGCCAGCCGGTCGAGCGGGAATTGAACTACGATGTCACGGCCTGCGGATCGAGGGATTGACGGTGATGCCGCGTTCGGCCTGTTGGGACGAAGGGACGGGTACCCCGCAGAAATCTCACTGACGCCGTGAGGCAGGGTCAGGTTGCGGTGCTTGGCAGGGGCCCGGGATTCGGGCGGGGCGCGGCGGGAACCTCGTCAGGAGTTCAGGCTTCAGCCGCCCGAGCGAAAGAACTGTCCAGTAGCGTCCCTTTCACCCTGGCGCCTAAAGGCTGGACTCCTTGCGTGCCTGCGGGCGCAAACCCCGAGCGGGAACCTCGTCAGGAGTTCAGGCTTCAGCCGCCCGAGCGAATGAACTGTTCAGTCGCGTCCCTTTGACCCTGGCGCCTAAAGGCTGGACTCCTTGCGTGCCTGCGGGCGTAGGCCCCGGCGGGAACCTCGTAAGGAGTTCAGGCTTTAGCCGCCCGAGCGAATGAACTGTTCAGTCGCGTCCCTTTGACCCTGGCGCCTAAAGGCTGGACTCCTTGCGTGCCTGCGGGCGCGAGATAAAGGGACGGGGAAACTGCGGACAAGCGGTTGACGCGAACCTGAGGCGGCTGCGGGCAAGGAAGGCGGGCGTTGGGGGAGGCGCGGCCACAGGCTACCAAC
>Ga0118677_10008636_pt1 | contig 16254 bp, 17 predicted proteins | sample AliMusrvi5mmetaG_FD_86154 | JGI IMG/M metagenome (GOLD analysis project Ga0118677, IMG submission 86154) | reverse complement strand
CTTTGATATACCTCTGAGCCTATAAACTTTAACGACAGCCAATAGTGCCATTAGTGAAATTTTGGCCAAAAAAAAGCCAGTGGCCCTAAGGCACACTGGCTTCCGGTTATCCGGTCAGCTTATAAGTTTTAAATCAAATTACGTTAGAAACTTGTGGTTGTCAAGTTCGGCAGACATATCCACTTAATCATATTCACTATAAAAGTATTGTAAGGCCATTTCTTGATCTCAGCCCTCAATTTATGCCGAGTTATCTAGGAGGCTGTACGAGAATAGGAGCCGTAGCGAGGGAAAGCCATTTAGAGTCAGATTTTTTGATCATTTGAGGCGAATAGTTGTTCTATTTAACGAAAATGATCGAGAAAGCTGGCCAAAATGGATTTCCCGCAGTAGGTTTTCTATTCTCGGACAGCCTCCTAGGGTCGAATAACCTATAGCTCTGCTTTAAAATAATGACATTTCATCAGCGCTAAACTAGAGCGTAATTATGTTGAATACGGCAATTTTTAAAAACTCGCCAAGAAATCCAAATCCTGTTGAGTCGCCTCATAAAACAATCTAATCAAGGGCGCATAGCGACCATGCTTCATGGCATGTTGCATGGCTGCGTAATACATAGCTCTATTATGACCAGCAAAAACAGGTGGCATTAAACGGGCGTTCAAACACTGCGCCAATACTATTGCGCGCACTACCCGTCCATTACCATCACCAAAGGGATGAATTAAAATAAAATACACATGCGCCTTAGCAATTTCTTCCAAGGTAGCAGACTTGGCTACTTTATAAACCCAGCGATGCATTTCTTCGTCTATATCTTCGGGCTCAGTGGTTTGCACACCCTCTAACTGCCCCATGACTCGATGCTTGGTAGAAAAAAAACCGGCATTATGATAAACACCGCGCATAAAATCAATATGTAAGGTCTTGATATTATCTACAGTGATAGGCAACGACTCACCATGCTCGACTATTTTTTGCCAAAGTTGCTGATGCGTCATAAAAGCATTAAAGCCTTCATAGAAAGTCTGCCTATCCATATTTTTTGGCAGCTTTTTACCGTCGATAATGCTATCAAAATCGACTTTCGCCATATCTGTTTCTATTTCAATGGTGCCATAACTCAAACGCCGTAAAAAAGGTAAGAATAGTGCTTCGTTGTGCACAAAGGTATCTGGCAATAAAACCTTAGCAAACGTTTGCTTAGGAACGTCCCATTCAGGAATTAGAAAATGCTGACAATATAAGACATCAATATCCAGTCGATATTTGGCAGAAATCGATTCAGGCTTTTGTCGCCAGTTGAGCAACGTTCGCCGGGAAATACTTAATGCTTCCGCTAATTTTGTTGAATAAACAAAGACTACCTGTAGTTGATCAAGCTTATCTAGTAGACTGATAGCGTTATATTTCATGATGAAGATATGGATTTACAGAGTGTAAACTAGGGTACCAATAGCGAGAAATATATTCAATATAAATATATTGTTTCTCACATAAGCTTCTCAGCTATTTCTAATTTCAGCCACTCACTTTGAGCGCCGTCTAAAACCAATAAAGCTATCTTTAAAACTATTTCATAGATAAAGGCAAACCTGCACTACAAAAAAACACTCTATCACAAGCTGCCGCCATTATTTGTGCTGCCTTACCGGACAAATCAACAAACTGCCGCGCTAAGGCATTATCGGGAATAACACCTAAACCGACTTCATTATGTACTAACACTAAATCAACGGGTAAAGCCATAACAGCCCCTAACTCCTGCAAAATATCGGCCTCTTGCCACTGATGATAAAGTAAATTATTCAGCCACATAGAGATACATTCAACCAATACCGGCTGCTGACAAGTCTGCAATCGTTCTAATATGTTTATAGGCTCTTCTAATGTCACAAACAAATCTTGACGTCTCTGTTGATGCACCTCGATCCTCTGCTTCATTTCAGCATCTATAAACTCAGTCGTCGCTAAGTAATAAGGTCGATGCGCCGAGTTTTCCAAAATATAAGACTCAGCCAATCGCGATTTCCCGCTTTTTATGCCACCTATAAATAAAGTTTTCATGTCAGTAAGATACCCAATCCTAAAAAGCCAATCACGCACATATTTAAATCACCTTTCATCGCTAACGCTTGCCTGACTATGGCGGCATTAAGCTCATAAATTGGCATGCCTAAAGTTGGCTTATGCTTAAGCTGACCATGATAAGAAGCATCTCCGCCTAGTGCCACACCGAGAGCCCCAGCCATAGCAGCAATTGGATAACCCGCATTAGGGCTCTCTAATTTATTGCCATCACGCATCATACTCTGCAAGGCAGCTAGCTTATTAGGAGCCACCATCACAATCATTAACGCCGTTAATCGTGCGGGAATAAAATTAGCGACATCATCTAGCCACGCAGCTACCTTACCAAAATAAAAATATCTATCCGTTTTATAAGCGACCATAGAATCAAGTGTGTTAATGGCTTTATAAACAGCAATCCCTGGTAAACCAAATAATAGCAAATATAGTAAGGGAGCAATGACACCATCACTCAAGTTTTCAGCCCAGGTTTCCAATGCCGCTTTATAAATATCAGATTCAGTCATACTCTCGGTATCACGACTGACCAAATAAGCAATGGCTTGCTTTGGTTGTTCTGATATCAATATATCAGCGACACTCTTATGCAATAAGTGCATCGCAATACCGGTTGACGCCAAAATCGCCAACCCTAGCAAACTTAACTGCTCCGGCAATAGGCGGCATAAATACACCAAAGCCAAACTGATTAAACCCGTTAATACTAATAAGCTCAGCACCAGAAGCGCGCCAGGCATGATTCGATTCGCATAAAACTTTTTTTCAAAAACGGTAATATAGCCACCCATCCACATCACAGGATGCTTACCCGGTAACTCGCCTAGCCAGCCATCAATCAAATAAGCTAATAATGCTAATTCAAAATACATAAGCCCTACCCTATCGTTAAAGACCTAAACCGCTTAGAATCGCAACGAATTAATGCGGATTTAACCATTGCGCAACTTGTGCTGGATTTGAAGGAAAATAAAAATGTAAATAGGAAGCCACTAGCGATCCAACTTGATATACCGTTTCGCCAGCATGTCCCGAACTGGTTTCAGCTTGAGCCAGTATCGACGCGTCACTATTAGCTGTTGAATAATGGAAGCTATGTCCACGAAGCACTTCACCATTGATCAGCACTTGCTGAGAACCAATAGCGGCTAATTTCTTTTGCATCAAAGCACGCCCTGTTAGCAAACCCATCATAGAAAAAACTTTGCCATCGTCTGTACCCAATGTATCCATCAGCCAGACCATACCTCCACACTCAGCCAAAATACCTTTACCAGCGCTTAAGTGTTTTTGCATATCTTCCTTCATACTTTGATTCTGCGAAAGTTGTTCAGCATATAACTCAGGATATCCGCCCGGCAAATACACCGCATCAACTTCAGGTAAATGAGCCTCGTTTAACGGCGAAAAAAACACTAACTTAGCGCCCATCTCTGTTAAACAGAGCAGATTCTCTTCATACAAAAAACAAAACGCACGATCTTTAGCAACAGCAATCACTTTTCCGCTTAAAAAACGGGGATAACTTTTAAGCACAGTGCTACTGGGTTTAAATTCTATCGCTTGCGGCAATTTTGCAAGCCAAGTGTCTGCAACAAGATCAGCCCACTGATTAAGTATGTCATCTAAGCCATGAATCTCATCGGCTAGATGTAAGCCTAAGTGCCTATCAGGCAAACTAATAGCTGAATCTTTTGAGAAATGTGCGAGTGGCAAATTATCAGGTAAACCCGTTACCAACAATGCACCATGACCTGCTGAGGCCACTTTATTAGCAACCACCCCCGTCACTGAAAGAGTCGACCGAAATGTTTTCAATCCATGCACAATAGCCGCAAAAGTTTGCGCCATTGCGGAAGCATCCACCACTAATAACAAAGGCAAGCCAAATAACTCCGCTAAATCTGCGCTACTGGGATTTCCATCAAATAATCCCATCACACCTTCAACCAGAATCAAATCCGCTTCTAATGCAGCATTAAACAACAAGGTTCTGCATTGCTCTTCACCCATAATCCAAGTATCAAGATTTAAAACAGGGTGTCCAGACGCTTGAGTCAAAATAGTAGGATCGATAAAATCAGGTCCCGTTTTAAAGCAGCGAACTATTAAGCCTTGACGACTGTAATAACGAGCGATTGCAGCAGTAACAGATGTTTTACCTTGGCCAGAGCTAGGCGCACTGATCATCAGCGCAGGACATTTAACAGTCATACTCATTAAATTTACTATACCTTTATAAAATACATCATCGTTAAAAACGCCTAATTAACTGATCTCAAATCAGCAATCGTCAACGGTTTTAAAACCTGCTCTAGCTGTTTAATAGCTAGTTCATCTTTAACAGCAAAGCGTACATAGCGTTTATCTAAGCCCTCAAAATTATCACAAACACGAATCAACATACGCGCAGGGACTAGCAATGATTGCAAAGCATCTCCATTGCAGTCATCAGGCAAACGCGCCAAAATAAAATTAGCTAGGCCCTGATAAATTTCAGCAAACAAACCACTCTCGTTTAGTACACCGGCCAACAATAACCGTAGCGTTATAGTTTGTTGCCGTGTATGGCTGATAAAATCTGTATTAGCTAACGCTTGCTGCATATAAGCCATGTCTAAACTCGATAACTTCCATGCTGGCTCTAATAACTTAAGCGCAGTGATAGCCTGAGTTTGTGCCATTAAAAAACCAATACGAATACCGGCACAGCCATAAAACTTACTCAGTGATTTGATAAGGTACAATTTAGGATAATTGACTATCGCATCAGCAACAGATTCACCCTCACAAAAATCGAGAAAAGATTCATCAATAATCAGCGTACAATCAGCAGCCTGCCATTGAGCCAATAAGTCTGACATCTCGTATAACAAACCATCGGGTGTTGAAGGATTAACAAAAATTAGCGTACTACCAAAAGGCACATCAACTAACGATTCAGTCCATCGATTAATTATCGTTATCTCCCCACCCAACTGCACAGCAATACTTTTATATTCAGTATATAAAGGTGAGAACAATACTAAGTTCTTGGGTTTAAGCCAGCGTAATAAAGCAAAGATAGCAGCACTTGCACCATTAAAAACTTCAATATCGACGCCTTCTGGTATTGGATACCGTTGACTAATAACGTGCTTTAAAGCTTTGTAATCCGGATCACCATAAGGGCCCAATTGAACATCCATGAAGTTTAAGTTTTCAACCGCCTGCTTGGGATTGATGTTTGCAGAAAAATCCACAACATCCTCAGGTAAACACTCACAGTGCTCGGCAAACTGATAAATATTTCCACCATGTTGCATATTATTGATTTAAGAAATGTATATGAGTGTAATCGTTAACATATTGCAATTTATGCACTGAACCGACATCCACTTTAAATTTAAAAGCATTCGCTAACGGTAGCTGCAAAATATGCGCTAATAAAGCTCGAATAACACCCGCATGCGTTACTAACACTACTTGCTCAGCATCCGTTAATAGTAATTCTTGCCAAAAGCCTCCTACCCGCTCACATAACTGAGTAAAGCTTTCGCCATTGGGCGGACCTATGCTTACAAAGTTATCCGTCCAATGCTGTAATACTTGGGCATCTACACTATCAAAAGTACAATTTTCCCAAGCACCAAAATTCAGTTCTAGTAACCGATCATCGTTACGTACTTTAGGAAATAATTGGCTGGCAAGCTGAGTACAGCGTGTTAATGGACTACTATAAACATGACAATCACTGGTCAGTTCAGGTAGTTTTTTCTGAATTTTAATAAACTCATCCCTAAAGTTTTCAGCTAAACCCACATCCGTTTGGCCATAACATAGCCCCGTTCTGGTATCTGTTTGGGTATGACGAATTAAATAAATGTCCACAGCACACTCACAAACAAATAAAAACAAACCTCTGAGACTTGCTGACTACAGCCTAAACAATCGCCGGTATATCCACCAATATGGCGATTAAAATAAGAGCCTAAAATAAAGGTGATTAACACCAGCGGTATCACTGCGAACAGGAAAATACTGGGTAATAAAAAAAAAGGCAGCATTGAAAAACCGGCCGCAAGGCTCAGCTCAGTTAAGCTAGGTTTATGAATCGCACTCATAGATTTACTATCGCTAGTACGGGCATAACTATATTGACGCATCAACAACAATGGCATAAACCGACTAAGACTATGCCCTGCTATTAACATACTAGGCACAGCACTGGCAGATAGTTCACTTAGCAAACTAAATTTTAGCGACATGAGCATGATTAAACCCGTAACCGCATATACCCCACTACGCGAGTCTTTCATAATCACTAAAATACGTTCTTTACCGTAGCCTCCACCAAAGCCATCACAGACATCTGCAAAGCCATCTTCATGCAAAGCTCCTGTCATAAAGATACTAACAATAACAGCCATAATAACTGCCGTTGTTTGAGGCAAAACTAAATCCGTTAAATAAAAGCTGAGCGCAGCCGCAAGACCCACTAACCAGCCAATAACGGGGAAATATACAGAAGAGCGGTGTAATTGACTATAATCCAAAGCTATAGGGCTAGGAATACGTGTATAAAAACTCAACGCTAAAAAGAAAAGCCTTATTTGTTGCATACCAACACACTCACTGATCCACGCCCGCCTCAGCAAAAGTAGCCATTTCATTTAAGAACAATACCGCTGATTGCAATAATGGAAAGGCCAACGCTACACCAGAGCCTTCCCCCAAACGTAAATCCATAGCGAGTATGGCGCGCACCTTAAAATAATCTAATAAAGCTCTATGTCCTCGTTCATTAGAGACATGACTAAAAACACAGTAATCTAAAACTTGCGGATAGTGCTTATAAGCTACCAACAAAGCACTACTGGCAATAAAGCCATCGATCATAACCAGCATCTTCAATTCAGCCGCTTGTAAAATAGCGCCTACCATCATCGCAATCTCAAACCCACCCCAGGTTGCTAGAATCTCTAAAGGACTGTGAATGTCGGGTGAATGTTGTAGCGCCTGATTTAAGATAGCGACCTTTTCTCGCACTTGGCTATTATCTAAGCCTGTGCCTCGTCCGACGCACTCATCCAGCGGTATTGCGGTTAATTTATGCATCAATAGCGCAGCCGATGAGGTATTACCAATCCCCATTTCGCCAAAACCAATACAATTACAGTCTTTTTGCTGTTGCAAACGAACTAAGTCGGCACCTTTAGCAATCGCCTTAAGGCAATCCTCTTGGGTCATAGCCGCTTCTAGTAAGAAATTACGTGTGCCATTGCCGACTTTGGCATTAATTAAATCAGGGTGACTCGGCAACTCGGCTTTAACACCGGCATCCACGATCCATAAGGCTAATTGATGTTGACGGGCCATGACATTAATCGCAGCACCGCCCATTAAGAAATTCATCACCATCTGTGCAGTGACTGATTGAGGATAAGCACTCACCCCCGCTACCGCAATACCGTGATCAGCGGCAAAAACCAATACACAGGGTTTTGTTAATTGAGGGCTTAAGGTGTTTTGACACAAACCAATCTGCAAGGCTAAAGACTCTAAAAACCCTAAAGCTCCTAGAGGCTTGGTTTTTTGATTAATTTTAGTTTGTAATTCTGATGCTAAAGCCGAAGAACAAGGAGAAATAGTAAAATTTAAGGACACGGAGTATTCCAAGTATTTTCAAACAACAAGTCTTGTAGGTCTTTACGTTTTGCCCAATGCTCTAATTCCAGCATAGGTTTTTCATAAAAATGCTCAACATGACCCAAACAAAGGATAGCAACAGGCTCGCTGTCTTCAGGCATACCCAACAGGGCTTTTAAAGCCTCAGGTTCAAATAGCGAAACCCAACCCATGCCTAAGCCCTCTGCCCTGGCCGCTAACCACATATTTTGAATAGCGCAGGATAAAGAGGCTAAATCCATTTCCGGCAAGGTCCGTCGACCAAAAATATGTTGCTCACGCTGTTCACATAAAGCAGCCACCAAAAGCACAGGACATTCCAAAATACCCTCGACTTTTAGTTTCATAAACTCAGCTTCACGCTCATTTAAAGCTTTAGCGGTGCATATTCTTTCTTGCTCAACCAGCGCATGTATTTTATGCCGTAACTCAGGGCAACTAATCCGCATAAAGCGCCAAGGCTGCATAAAACCTACGCTGGGCGCATGATGTGCCGCTAATAATAGGCGCTGTAATGTATCAGGATCGACAGGATCGCTTAAAAAATGTCGCATATCTCGACGCTCATAAATGGCACGATAAACAGCATTAACGTCTGTATCGGAATATCGATGAGTAGTCATTGAGGAGATGTAAAAGATAAGAGGCTTAGGGGCACTGCCCACAGTTAAGGGAAAAACAGTAAAAACCTGGAGTGCAATAGCTTCAGCTATTGCCTTTTAAAACAGCTAAAGCTGTTTTACTCCAAGCAGCTAACTACTTAACTGTGGACAGTGAGGCTTAGGGCAATAAAATGACGCAAACATGGACATGACTTAAGTCATGCCCATAAACACGGTTAAATCATTTAAACTGATTTATGAGACGATAAACTCTCAGGCAATAATTTAATCAATTTAAGCGCAGCTAAACCTGCCATTCCGTAAAACAAGGTTGAAGCTACATACGGTAAATAATACTGCTCAACACGCGCCACATATTCTAAAAACGATAGTGCATCGAACTTACCTGATAACACGTAAAAACTACCATTAGAAATAACAAACGCTGAAGTCGCCGCTAGCATTAACAAACCAACAGATTTTACTAAATCACTAGCTTGCAGCGTTTTAAACGTAGAACAGTAACGACCGGCCAACCACATCGTTGCATAAGTAGGAATCAAAAACATATAAGCGGCAGAAACACAGTAATCACTAGTACCGTTTTTAATCGCAACATAGTCTATCAAGGCTGCCATTATTAATAAAAACCCTAGCAAAGCTTTTTTGCGATAAAACCCAGCAAAGAAAAATACCGCTAAAGACGCATCAGGAAGATGTAATACATCACCAAAATGGTGAAAGCGAGTCATAACCATCAAAGCAATTAAAAAGAGAGGTAGATAATCAGATTTCAACCATTGTTTAATATTCATAATTTTATAGTAAAGGGTGAGGTAATAATCATGCCATCCTTGGCGTAAGTTTTAGTTATTATAATGGATAGACCGTAAAAAGTTTCTATCCATGCTACTTAATCGCTATAAATAGTTTTAGTAATTTACTTTAACACCACCATATCCAGCGACACCAGAGGTTCCATAACCATAAACTTCCTGATATTGCTTATTGAGAAGATTGTCTATGCGAGCAAACACCTGCAAATGTTTATTGACATCATAACTACCAGCAAGATTAAGTAATGTATAACTAGCAATGGTTACGGGTACTGATGAATACGTTACAGCTATATATTCACTATCCGCTTTTTGACCCATCATTAACACATTGAAATGGATATGTGCTTTTTTAAGGAATTGATAATCTGCATCAAAACTCGCTTTATTCTTAGGCCTATGCAGTAATTGTGTGTCAGTAACCATATTCAATGCTTGTTGATAAGTATAAGTGCTACGTAAGGTTAAATCAGTTAAGGGGCGTACCTCCATAAATGTTTCAACGCCACTAGTTTTAGCTCGACTGATATTATCGTTTGAATAAGGCCATACATTTGACATCTGAATCAAATTATTAAAATTGTTATTAAAATAACTAACGCCGGCCGTGACTTTTTTATGTAATAAGTCCTGATCTAAACCTACATCCCAGTTAACGCTGGTTTCAGGCCTCAAATTAGAGTTACCTGACCCATAGATCGTGTCATAAAGCTGATTAAGTGCAGGCGCTTTAAAACCAGTACCATAATTGCCTTTTAAACGTGTACCTGTCTCTTTAATGTTATATAACTCATTGACTCGCCAAGTTTCATGACCACCAAAACGATTATTATCATCATACCTCACACCCACTGTAGTAAAGGAACGGTCAAACAATTTAATCTGATCTTGTAAATAAGTACTTACCGTATTCATAGTCTTAACTGGAATTGATCCGTTAATCTGCCAAGCAGGAATTACGGCGGAACTACTTAAACTATCGGCCTCTTCTTCTACCCCTAATGTGACAGTATTAGATTTATGAATATGAAAAATATTTTGGTAGTCTAATTTAACCTTTTCACCCAAATTAGCCGAAACACCATTAAAACTATTTAGGGGATCAACAGGATTAAATACGTTCACATTGGCTCGATCTGTACGACTAAAAGCCGCACCTAAGGTTTGCTCCCATAAGCCATCAAGTAATTTAAGATGCCCAAAACCACGAGTAAATAATTCATTAAAGGTATTATAATTACCCGTATTATCATAATTTACACCGCCACCGTCATCATACGAGGTTTTGCCTTCGTTATAGCGTAACGTAGCACCTAAATCCAGATTATCAGTGACTTTAATGCCCGAGCTACCACTAACTGTGGTGTTGGCATGACCGTTGGGATTAACATTACCCATAGCTTGATCGGCCGTAGAAAAACCAGCCGTTTCTAACCTTGAGGCATTCAAGCTATAATTAACACGCTCCGTACTACCAGAAACTGCACCGGTCGTTTTCCAAGTATCATAAGATCCGCCTTCGGCAGTGCCTGTAAATTTAGCGGATCCTTTACCTTTTTTAGTAATCACATTAATCACCCCACCCATCGCATCAGAGCCATAAGCCGCACTGGCCGCGCCTCTAAGAACCTCAATTCGCTCTATATTATCCGTCTGAAGATTAGCAAAATCGAAAGAACCGTCAGTGCTAGAGGGATCATTCATCTCGACACCATCGACCAATACCAAGGTGTGATTGGCATTAGCGCCTCGAAGATAGACCGCTGTCGGTTGCCCTGGGCCACCCGATCTAATGACATCTACACCGGGAACTGTCCTTAAAGCATCAGCTGCCGTAGTTAGATGTTTAGCAGCAATATCCTCCGCTGTGATCACGGTCATCGAACTAGCGACTTCGTTTTCTGGGGTCTCAGTTCTTGTCGCTGTCACTACCATATTTGGCAGCTCTAAAGCATTATCAGGAATGATATCTTGAGCATGTGATGGGGCATTAAAACCCACAATTAATAAGGTACTGGCTATAATTTTTTGCATAGTGTCCTCTGCGCCGCCCGCGCATAGAGATTGAGTAATAACAAAGGAGGACAATAGAAGATGGAGCACACGAGCGCGCGCAAACACTTCGCAGAACAGCCCTCCGCTGTTGCGTATATGCTATCGGGCCGGTCTCCGGGCTTATAAGTGGCGTTAACCTGTTTCATCACCTTCCCATGTATTACACAGTGGCATCTAGATGAAACTTTACTTATATACCGTTGCGGGGGCAGCGTCGGATTTGGTGTAAACCTTACCGACTTCCCGTTTAACCATTGGGTCTGAAATAACCCTCTGGAACCTGAAAGCGAGGAGAAAGTATACGTAAATCAGAGGGATATTACAACCGGACGTCATCTTAACCTGACAGAGCCCGTTTTGTTAGGGTAAGACACAGAGGGGGACACACAGTGAGCAGATTAGGATTAATCGCTGACCTTATTGATTTTAATTTTGATGCTCATGCTGCTTTTGCACGCTATTACACTAGCCATTTATCGGACTACACACTTAGAGTTAAGACTAGTCATTTTATCAAGCCGCCATTCCAGCAAGAATGACGACTTGTGTAAATAGCTATACCCCTAAGGCGTACAGTTAACCACCACTTCATTGCTATAGTGACCGATCTCTTTGTCTTTCAAAACATAAATGACACAATAGTCTCGCAACTCAGGCTTGCCTATTTCCAATAAAGGCCGCATATCCATATATGGCGAAACACTAGCTCGATTAAGTAACACCCAATCCACTTCATTGTTACGCTTGCTATAAATATTGACGCCCTCACTATTATATTTGCTGAAACTTATGCTAACCACGCCATCAGATAAATCAGTGCCGCTCAATTCAGGACGAGACGTACTTAAATCGTAACTATCTCTAGCGCCTACAATACCCAGTTGAGCGCCCTGACCTTCATTGTAAGTGGAGCGTGCTTTAATACGTCTGACCTCAGCCCTCACCAAACTTTCGGCATTTCCACGACAGCCGTCTTTATCAGCCGTCGCTTGTTTAGACAATGCTGCAGCATCATTAACATGAGCAATCTTGGCGTGAAAATCAGCATTAGCCGCTGTCAATGCTGCTAAATCAGCGGGTGCAATTGCTGTATCGGTGCTGATTTGAGTTAAAAAATGATCAAACCAGACTAAAAAATCATTATCTGCAGTAGGTACATAATCAGACATAGTAAACTCCTTAATTTAATTGAAAAAAATATATAAAAAACCGAATACGGGAATTTAAGCAAGCCATAATTACTGTTGCCTAGACCTGTATTAGGCTGTAACGCACGCTGAACTTGGTATCCTAGCGGGTCATTCTCGTATGATAGATACTGAACCAGGTATCAGAACGCTCCATCCCCGTATGATGAACTCTGAACCCCGTATTAGAACGCTCCATTCCCGTATAATGAACGCTGAACCACGTATCAAAACTTTACATCCTCGTATGATTGATGCTTAACCTTGTATTGATCCAAAAAAGACACCGACTTGGAAACACCACTAACCTGAATCACTACCTTTAGCACTGACTTGAGTGTTGCGCTAATCGACTTACGCTTATTTGGCACTTGGGTGATCCGTTTTTAAATGCACCGTGCATGCCGCAAAGCTAATCCTAATGGTTACCCATAACTCTTGCGACCCTAAACAACGATAAATACACAAGCTAACTAATAAGCTTGCGTGCAGAGTATAGACTTCCAGCGTTAGCTCAGTCTATTCGTAGAACTACTGACATCATCAATTTAGTTGGATTTGCATGGAGTCACATGCTAGTGCTCATACTTCTTTTTGAAGGGTGTTGGATACAACTTTCATTAAACACACAAAACCCTTAATCGCTTGAAATACCATTGATTTATTAAATAACAATGGGATATAGTATTGATATATAGCATTCCTAGGAGTAGCCCATGTCCACAAGTACCGTATTCACAAATAACCGAAGCCAAGCTGTGCGTTTGCCTGCCGACATGCGCTTTCCTGATACCGTGAAAAAAGTAGATGTACGGATATTAGGTTTGGAGCGGATTATTGCTCCTGCAGAATCAGCCTGGGATAGTTTCTTTTTAGGTGGTCAAACCGTCAGCGATGACTTTTTGATTGAACGTGCCGATCAGCAACAAATCGAACGCGACAGCCTATAAAAGTCGATTAAAAGATGCTGAAATATTTACTTGATACCAATATTGTTATTTATGTCATCAAACAACGCCCGATGGAGGTGTTGTCGATGTTCAATAAGCAGCAGGGACGCATGGCAATATCCGCCATTACCTTGGCTGAACTGGTACATGGCGCAGAAAAAAGCCAGTTTCCTGAGCGCAATCTGGCCGTGGTTGAAGATTTTTGTAGTCGTTTAATCACTTTACCTTATGACGACAGTGCTGCTTATCATTACGGCAGTATTCGCGCAGTACTAGAAAAAACCGGCAAAACTATAGGTATCAATGATCTGCATATCGCCGCCCAAGCTCGCAGCCAAGGGCTTATATTGGTCAGCAATAATCTACGTGAATTTGAACGTGTGCCAGGATTGCTCATGGAAAATTGGGTGGGATAATGGCTTTTATTACAGTAGTGACCAATGATCTCAATGCCGACACTACGATAGCTAGCTGCGATGCAATACGGCTACCGCACCCTACCGCAATAAACTTAATGGTCTTAATCTGACTGCCTCAAGCCGTAATCTCCTCAGCCGCTATCAGCAATTCATCTATAAAATGTTGGCTATATAAAGGTAAATAATTATGCTTTAGATAGGCGATTTTAGTATTTGAACTTGGAATTAAATGAGCTAAATCTCGAACCACTAAATCATGATCTATCAAAGGATCATAAGCCATCGCCGTAATCAAACCCACGCCCAGATCTAAGCGCACATAAGTTTTAATCACATCAGTATCGGCTGCCGATAAAGTAATATCCAACTCCAAACCAGCATTTTTAAAAGCGCCTTCAATAGCCGAACGGCCAGTAAAGCCAGAGCTATAGGTCAGTATCGGAAATGCAGCTAAGCGCTCCAAAGTAATATCGCCCTCACTGAGTGGATGATATAGCGGCACCACTAAAGCATGATGCCATTCATAACAGTTTTTAATGACCAGATCATGCTCTTGATCTAAGCGTTCGGTACAAATGGCAATATCGGCTTTACGAGCGTGCAATTGCTCAATCAGTTGATCGGGCGATGCTTGCACCATATAAATTTTAACGCCTGGGTACTTTGCTCTAAAGCGCTGTATAGGCACTGGCAAAAAGTATTTAGCTTGAGTATGGGTAGTGGCAATATGCAAAATACCTTGATTACTATCAAGGAAATCAGCGGCTATATTTTGGATATTGGTTTTAGCTCTATTGATAACATCGACTTCTTCCATAACCCGAGTCCCTAAGGCGGTCATGCTGATGAGTTTTTTACCTTGCCTTTCAAATAAAGGCGAACCTAACTCTGACTCAAACATTTGTAATTGCCTGCTCACAGCCGATTGCACGATGTGCATTCTTTCTGCTGCCTTTGACAGGTTAAAGTTAGTTTCTTGAAGTACACGCAGTAGTTCAATTTGACTCAAATTCATGCTTTGATTGTCCTTAATGAGTATTGCTTATGTCACCATCATACGGATATAAGCGATGCTCCGCTATATGAGGCTGTGATTAAACGTAGGGAATTAGTCTGTAGGGTGGATAAGCATAGCGCATCCACCTTAATACTCTGAAATCTGTAGTATAGAAAGCATCACTGGTCGAACTTATATTTAAGACGCTTGCGATAATGAGGTGGATGCACTAGCGTTTATCCACCCTACAAAACAATATAACGCATAAAAGAATAGCCTGACCTACTGAAACCAATGCGCTTGTCGTATCTGGAAACCGACTTTATCACCTCTAGTTAATGCCAATTGTTTAAATTGATCACTCGGCATTTCTGCAAAGACACTCGCTGTTGAACCATTACTATCACTTTTAACGAGCTCCAACCGTATCAAGGCACCTAAATGCTGCCAATCTTTTAAGGTCGCAGGCGCTGCTTGATTAGCTGTCGCTTTTTCAACAACGATGTCATGTGGGCGTACATGAGCTATTTTACTATCTTGTTGTATAGGCAAAAGTCCTGCTATCTGCAACCAATCGGCATCATGTTCAGCCATATCAAAGATATTCGTTTGACCAATAAAGCGCGAGACAAAAGCGTTGGCCGGATGATCATAAATATCACTGGGCGAACCCTGCTGCTCAATACGACCATGATTAAGCACCACCACTTGGCTAGCCACTTCCATCGCTTCTTCTTGATCATGAGTCACAAATATACTGGTGACATTAAGTTCATGATGCAGATTACGCAACCATTGCCTTAGATCTTTACGCACACTGGCATCCAAGGCGCCAAAGGGTTCGTCCAACAATAACACCGAAGGTTCTACCGCCAAGGCTCGCGCCAAAGCAATACGCTGACGTTGACCGCCTGAAAGTTGATCAGGATAACGATCATGCAACCAATCCAATTGCACTAATTCCAGCAGAGCATGCACTTTTTTAGCAATGGTTTCATTATCAGGGCGTTCACGTCGTGGTTTAACTCTAAGACCAAAAGCCACATTTTCAAACACCGTCATGTGCCTAAATAAGGCGTAATGTTGGAAGACAAAACCAATTCCGCGCTTACTGACATTCTGCGTGGTATTATCGACACCGCTTAATAATACACGGCCTTTATCTGCCTGCTCTAAACCGGCTATGATGCGTAAAAGCGTAGTTTTACCACAACCGGAAGGCCCTAATAAGGCCACTAATTCACCTTCAGGAATTTCCAGATTGATATTAGAAAGTGCCGAAAATGCACCAAACTGTTTGCTGATATTGGTAAGTAAAATACTCATAATGGGAATCTCAAATTATATTCAAAGTGCTTAGCGACGAGCTTGTTGCCATTCTAAGGTCGTCTTTAAAATCAAAGTCAGGATCGCTAAGGCTGCCAGTATTGATGCACTAGCAAACGCGCCGACG
>Ga0118677_10008635_pt1 | contig 16255 bp, 12 predicted proteins | sample AliMusrvi5mmetaG_FD_86154 | JGI IMG/M metagenome (GOLD analysis project Ga0118677, IMG submission 86154) | reverse complement strand
CTGAGTCGGCGCTCGGGTTGCGTCTCCGCAGAGCCCTACCCTCCGCTCAGGTCCGTTCAGTCTACCAGGGATGAAAATCAGAAAACACGAAGGCCGTTTACACAGAATGCTTGACGCGCCCGACGCGCCGGATCTCCAGATGTTTCAACGGCTAGTCTTCTCGGCTCACCTGCTTGTCACGGCAGTCAGTCTCTCCATCCTGGCCGTCTACGTTTGGAAGCGAAGGGTCGTACCCGCAGCCCCGCCGCTGCTCGGCTGTCTGGTCGCGCTTGCACTGTGGTGCATCACGTACGCCTTCGAGCCGTATGGCACCAGCATCGACGACCGCCTGCTCTGGATGCGGCTCGACATGCCGCCTTATACGGCCGTCAGCATCTTTTTTCTGCTGGTCGCCGTCCAGTATACCGGCGCCCGGCTGTCCCGGGGAGTCTCGGTCTCGCTCTTCATTGTGCCCGCCGCAATTCAGGTAATAGCCTGGACCAGACCCGAGTGGTACTGGGCGAGAATCTGGATTGACACGTCGAGTTCGCTCCAACTCACCCGCGTGATTTGGGGCCCGGCGTTCTGGTTCGAAACGGCTTACGGTTATTCGGCGGCCACCGCGGCGTATGCTCTGATCGTTCGACAGCTTCTGCGCTCCACCGGGCTACGCAGGCGAGAGGCGGTCATCTTCTTCGCGGCCACGTTGGCACCTGTGATCGTCAGCGTTTTAGTGTTGCTTGGCCTTACGCCTAAGGGGTCTCCCGATCTCACGCCGTCCGCCTTCGCTCTGACTGCCGCCGGCATCACCTGGGTGATGTTCCGCTACAGGTTTCAAGCCATCGTTCCGGTCGCCTGGCGCCGAGTCTTCGAGGATATGCGGGACGGTGTGCTGGTGTTCGATTCAGAGAACCGGGTTCTGGCGCTGAATCCCGCTGCTGAGCGACTGTTGGAACTCACCGGACAGAAGATTATCGGCCGGCCGATCAGGGAAGCCTTCGCAACATATCCGCGATTGGTCGAATTGGCGGAAGTGACGCGGCAGGACGGAGACGTCGAAGTCCGCTCCGGCAGCGAACTGCGCATCTGTGAGGTTCACCTTTCCGGGTTGCGCGGCCAAAGCCGCCAACCCATGGCGCACCTGTTGACGATCCGGGACGTCACCGCAGTCCGCAACGCCGCGCGGGAGTTGGAGAATGCGAAACACCTCGCCGAGGCAGCCAGTATTGCTAAAGGCGCGTTCCTGGCCAACATGAGCCACGAGATCCGCACTCCCATGAACGGAGTGCTCGGCATGACGCAACTCCTGCTGGAAACGGACCTCACGGCGGAGCAGCGCAACTTCGCCGAGGTGGTGCACTCCAGCGGAGAAACGCTACTCGCGCTTATCAACGACATTCTTGACTACTCCAAGATTGAAGCGGGCAAACTCGAACTCGAGAACATCGACTTCGAACTCAACTCCCTGCTCGACAACTTCGCGGCAGCCCACGCGCTAGACGCGCAGAAGAAAGGCATCGAACTCATCTGCTCGGCCGACCCGGATGTGCCTAACCGGCTGCGGGGTGATCCGGCGCGACTCCGCCAGGTACTCAACAACCTGGCCGGCAATGCCATCAAATTCACCCAGCGCGGGGAAGTTGCCGTGCGAGTCTCAGCGGTAGCGGCCGAGACCGGCCAGGTCACGCTGCGTTTCTCCGTGCGCGACAGCGGCATAGGCATTCCAGAGCAGAAACTCGGCCTGCTCTTCCAGAAGTTCAGCCAGGTGGACGCCTCCACCACACGGAAGTTCGGCGGCACTGGGCTTGGCCTCGCCATCTCAAAGCAGATCTGTGAACTCATGGGCGGCGAGATCGGCGTATCCAGCAGGTTCGGGAGCGGCTCCGAGTTCACGTTTACCGTTCGCCTTCGCCTCCAGGGTTCGGGCTCCGCCCAGCCGGAGGAGTGGGTCAGTGAGCTCGCCGGCCTGCGTGTGCTGCTGGTGGACGATAACGCCACGAACAGGGAGGTCGTTTCCCAACTTCTGGAGGCAGGGTCCATGCGGCCCCAGTCCGCCGCCGGCGGACCTTCCGCGCTGCAGGCACTTTACGAAGGACTGGAGTCGAAGCAGCCATTCCAAATCGCTCTGATCGACATGGAAATGCCAGGCATGGACGGCGCTTCTCTCGGACGTATGATCCACGCCGACCGGCGGCTCGCCTCGCTGCGCTCGATCTTACTCACTTCGATGGCTGTACAAGCACCGTCTAGCTTCTACCGCAAACTCGGTTTCCACGCGACGCTGCAGAAGCCAGTCAGTGGAACCGAGTTGTTGCGCACGCTGCGTGCGGTTCTTCATCCTCCCACCCGCCCCGCCGGCTCCAGGACGCTGGCCGTGTCCGCCGCAAGTTCCGGACGCTTTCATCCGGCGCGCATCCTGCTGGCCGAGGACAACAAGATCAACCAGCACGTGGCTCTGAAGATGCTGGAGAAACTCGGGTTCCAAGCCGATACGGCTTCAAACGGTCTGGAGGCGCTCGCCTGCCTGGAATCCGGCAGCTACGATCTGGTGTTGATGGATATGGAGATGCCGGAGTTAGACGGACTTGAGGCCATAGGCCGTATCCGGAGCTTGGCGTCTAATGTGCGGAACCACGGGGTACCGATTGTCGCCTTGACCGCTCACGCGATGCAGGGTGACCGGGAGCTTTGCCTCGCCGCTGGAGCGAACGACTACATCTCAAAGCCGCTGAGCCTGCAATCCTTGAGTAGCGTCCTTCCGCGCTGGCTCCCCAGTCGGGAGAAGGATTGAACTTGTGCAGTCCAGTTTGCGCTGTCGTCGGACCAAACCAAGCGGAATGCTGCCGCGCGACGTAAGCGTCAGCTTAGGTTGAAGATTCCAAAACCGAAGGCGGAACAAGCCCAGGCAAAATCCCGCGGGCGAAGTGATGAGTCGTACTGCGCAGGAACGAACCTCACCGCGCCAAGGAACGGCACATGCCCACATACGCCTCGACGGCGACAACAACCTGGCCGTGCATACCGACGCGGGTGCCGCCACCAAAGAGGCCGACCCCACTGGCGCTTTTGACACAGAGGCAGACTTCAGGGAAGCAGTAGCGGACTGGCCCGCCGGCCGCCCGGTAGACGTCTGGAACGGCTTGGCCGACGCGCCTCCCCTCATGGAACTGAAGGAGACCAAACGCTTCACGGACCGCAAAAGCGCCGTCGAGAATCTGAAACGCAGTCCAGCGCCTGGGCGAGACGCTCGAAGAGGAGATGAGGATCGCGGAGCAGGACATGCTCCGGGCCCAGCAGGAGACGGCGAGCGCGACGAAACCGGCGAACGCCGCGCGCACGGCCGCAGCCGAAGCGCCCGCCCAGTCGAAAGCAACCCCAAGGAGGCCACCGGTGCGGACAACGCGCCCGCGCCCAAGCAGTGCCAAGGAACGCGCAAGGCCACGGTGCTCGCGCTGCTCGAACGCGAGGGCGGCGCAACTTTGGAGGAGAAAATAGCCGAGACAAACTGGCAAAGACACTCCGTACGCGGCTGCATCTCAACGCTTGCCAGCAAGCACTGCCACGTGATCACCAGCACACGCCGCGGAGGGAATCCCGCTCGGGTTTACGCCACTACCAGGCAAATAGCGCCGGAACAGGAAAAGAGCCCGTCATCACTGCCGGCTTCTTTCCGTGTTCCGGGTAAGTGCGATTCGATTGATCGTCGTGAGCACCGGAAACTAAAAGTTGAAAACGCGTCCAGGTGCGATCCGGGCCTGGATCCGGATCGAGCGGCTGTATGTATGTGACTGCAATCGGGCTATGTCTTCTTGGATCCCAACTACTCCCCGTCCTGTTTGGAGCCTGGAAGACGTTTCTTCTGAAACGCGATCTGACCGAGGTGGTGCGACTGATGTTCGCAGACATGGAACCACTTGCAGAAGTTGTTTGTTGGTCCCCAACTCCACTGTTTGTCGATGGTCAGGAGCCAAGCGTCATCGCGCCTCTGGAACTCAGCGAGTGACTTCTCACGCGTCTCCTTCAAGACACTCATGTAGTAATCGAGATCGTGTCCTTTGATTGATTCGCGGCCCGCTTTTCCGAGATTCATAGCGGCATCCCATTTCCGCTTCACCGCATCAGGCCATGGAGTGAACCCCTAAATTGAGACAGCATAAAAGGGGACAGTTCTCGGCGAATGGAGGACTCAGTGATGGCGGAGAGCAAGCAGCGACAGACGTACAGCCCGGAGTTCAAGACGGAGGCTGTAGCGCGGATGAGGGCGGGGGAAAGCCTGAGCGGGTTGGCGCGGGAACTTGGGGTACGGCGCAAATTTCTCTACGCGTGGAAGCACGCAGTCGAGGAGGGGCGCGGCTTTCCGGGTTCGGGGCATCCGTTCGCAACGGTTGGGCAGCCGGGAAAGCTGCCGACGCCAGCGCGAGACGGCGCGGAGCGCATCAAGGAGTTGGAAGGGTTGGTCGGGCGGCTGACGCTGGAGAACCGTTTTTTCAAAGGTGCCTTGCAGAGCATCGAGGAACTACGCCGACTGAGAAGCGCGAGTTCGAGCGCGGTGTCTTCGCGCAAGTCGAAGCGCTGAGGCATCTGCAAGGCGAATTGCGGGTCGCTGAGATGTGCGCGCTCACGCGCCTCAACCGGGCCAATTACTATCGCTGGTTGAAGCGCAGCGCACCCGGCGACGGCACGATGGAGTTGCGCGCTGAGCTGCAGCGGATCTGCGTCGGGCACCGGCGTTACGGCTACCGGCGCGTGACGGCGGCGCTAGGCTACGCGGGCTTTGCGGCGAACCACAAGCGGGTACTGCGGCTGATGAAGCAAGACAATTTGCTGGCTGTGCGGAAGCGGAAATTCGTGGTCACGACGGAGAGCGGGCACGCCCTGCCGGTGTACTCCAACTACGCCAAGCACCTGCAAATACAGGGGCCTGACGAGTTGTGGATCGCCGACATCACCTACATCCGGCTGCGGCGCGAGTTCGTTTATCTGGCCGTGGTGCTGGACGCCTGGTCGCGCAAAGTGGTGGGCTGGGCGTTGGAGCGGCACCTGCAAGCGTCGCTGTGCAAAGCGGCGTTGGAACGCGCCATCGAGACGCGTCATCCGGCGCCGGGACTGGTGCACCACTCCGATCGCGGAGTGCAGTATGCCAGTGCGGAATACATCGGCGTGCTGGAACGCAATCGCATTCAGGGCAGCATGAGCCGGCCCGGCAATCCGTGGGACAACGCGCGTTGCGAGAGCTTTATGAAGACGCTCAAACAAGAGGAAATCTATTGCGGCGAATACGCCGATCTGGAGGATCTCCAGGCGCACCTGGCGAACTTCATCGACGGTTACTACAACGTGCAGCGGCTGCACTCCAGCCTCGGTTACCGCTCGCCGGAAGAGTTCGAGCGGCGGTGTGCCGAGCCGGCCGCGTGAGACATGAGGAGGATCGAAGGGTGAGTTTTTTGAGGCATCGGGAGATCTATCGATCCGATGTGGGACGGGAACCGGCAGCGGCGACGCTCGGCCGCCGCTGCCGCGCTCATCGTTCCGATGAGTCTCCAGCCGGTTATTCCTTTGGCGGGGTGCCCTCCGGCAGAGCCCGCCTCCGCTTCGCCGGCCAGTTTCATTCTGCAACGGCAACGCCCGTTCGCCAAAGAGTTTCCAGCGAACGGCAACCTGTCACCTTTTTGCTTGTCTCAGGTGAGGGGTTCAGTGTAGACAGATGAAGGACGGCTAAAGAGGAAAAGCTAAATACGGGGTGGTCCCCGCCAGCCGGATCGAGGACCGCGGTCGTGAAGTGGCGTTGCCCTGCACCCGGGTTATCGCCTTGCAGCGTATTGGATTTGGGTCACGCCCGGCTCGGGAACTTACTCACCAATTATTGGTGCGAAATTGGGAGCGGGCGGAGCCGTTCATCCAAGTAACCCAACCTCCGCCTGTTACTCGTACTGCCAGTTCGATCCCGCGATCAGGAAATAGTGAGCAGATCGGCGGCCAGGCGGGCTTTACGCCCTTCGCGGTAAGCGATGTTGGCCAGATGCGGGCCGGCCACCGCGCGCTGCGCGATTTCGACGGTGCAGTTCGGTTGCTTGCGCGTCTTGACGCAGTCGAGGAAATTGTCGATGTGCGACTCCACGGGAATCCCGCCCTTGTAAGTCATCACCGCTTCCTTCTTCTCATTGGCGGGTTCGCCGAAGACCTCGAAGCCCTCCTCGTTGAGGATCATCGTGCCGGCATCTCCGAGGAAGGTAATGGACCAGCCGTTCTCGTAGGAACTGCAGTAGTCCAACGACCAGGTCGCCAGGAAGTTGTCGAATTCGAAGGACGCCATGAACACGTCCGGCCCTTCCTGGCCCAAAGATTTTGCGATGTAGCCCTGGCAGACGGCCGCCTTAGGCGGAGCGGACTTCATGAGCCGCAGCACCGTATCCATCAAGTGCCCGCCCTGGTCCGTCATATTCCCGCCGGCATAGTCCCAAAAGTGCCGCCAGGCACGATAGCGCCGCGGCTCGACGGGTCGCTTCGGCGCGCTACCGAGGAAACGATCCCAATCGATCTTGCCCGGTAACGCGGAGTTGTCGAGTTCCCTCGCGATGTTCCAGTGCCATTGAGCTTTCACCAGGGCGACGCGGCCTAACATGCCCTCCTCGATAGCCTCTTCGGCCTTGTGGATCATCAGCGAGCTGCGACGTTGATGCCCGACCTGAACAATCTGTTTGGTGTTCGCGACCACCCGGCGCATCTGGTCGCTTTCCTGCAGTGTCCGCGAGAGCGGCTTCTCCGCGTAAATGTCCTTTTTTGCTTCGAGCGAGGCGAAGAGCATCGGCATGTGGTGGTGGTCGGGGCCCGCAAGCACCACGAAGTCAACCCCCGGCTGCGCGAGCAACTCGTGGTAATCGACATAGCCCTTCGCGCCGGGAGAATCCGCCAGTGCCGCCTGCAGATTCGGCTCATACACATCGCACATCGCTACAGGCTGGCAGCCCGTCTTGATGAATTTCTTGTTCAGGTAACGGCCGCGGCCGCCCGTAGCAATGACGCCGTAGGCGGGGCGGTCATTGGCGCCGAAGGCGCTTCTGGGCACGAATAGCGGGGCAACTGCCAGTGTGGCAGCCGGTACGCCGACGCGCTTGAAGAAATCTCTGCGGTTTGAATCCTGCACATGAACCTCCCTGGCATCGGCGCAGCCTTCTAGAGCGCGAGGACGCTCCTCCGGGGCGGCGCGGGGCTCAGCTTGCCCCACATACGCCAGGCCATTCGACTGCCATGACAATTATGTTGCTCTGGAATACTAAAAACAATAGCCTACCTATATGCAATCGGGGTCAGGCAATTCAATTTCAAGCTCGACGCGGGAAAAGAAGCGGAACGTCCGCTCCGGGCGCGCCATCGCCTCAACTGCCAGCCCCTCCACCATTCGAGATATTAACCGTTCGATTCTGTTGAGCCTGATACGGCTGCACCAGCCCATTTCCCGCGCCAAGTTGGCGGTGATGACCGGAATGTTCCGGAGCTCCATCTCCGACATCGTCAAGGAGTTGGTGGACGCCAGGCTACTGATCGAAAAACGCGCCAAACCGGAAGGGCGCGGCCGCGTGCCGGTGATGCTCTCGTTGAATGACAGGGGCTTCGAGGTGATCGGCGTCAGCATGCGATTCGACGAGACAACGGTCACCGCCGCCGGGCTGACCGGAAGGCTGGGAGAGAGGCTTTCCTTCCGCACGCCGGACGCGCCCGTCGAGTTCGTGGCCCAGGTCGCCGCGGCAGCCGCCGCGTTGACCAGCGGTAGCGGCAGACGGCGCTCGCGTTCCATTCAGCAGATTGGGGTTAGCGTTCCCGGACTCGTGGATGCCAACTCGGGCCGCCTGCGCTGGGGGACCCGCATCCCTGCATACTCGGACTTCGATCTCGCCGCGGCGCTGGGAACGGCCATTGGGGCCCCGGTGGCAGTGGACAACGACGCCAACCTCGCGGCGCTAGCCGAAGTAACAATCGCGAGCTCAGAGCACGATCTGGTGAGGGACTTCGTATTCCTGGATCTAGGCCCGGAGGGCGTAGGCGGCGGCATGGTGCTGAACGGTGAGTTGTACCGCGGCCACGACGCCACTCTGGCCGCCGAGTTCGGACATATGGTGATCGAAGCTGACGGCCTGCAGTGCCCCTGCGGGCGTAAAGGCTGTTGGGAGAGGTATGTCTCGGACCGGGCGACGCTGCGCCGGTATTCGGAACTGAGCGGTGTACCGGCGGGCAGTTATAGCCAGTTCTTGAAAGCGGCAATCGAGGGTGACCAGCTAGCCCAGTCCTGCCTGGAAACCACTGCGCGTTACATCGCCATCGGATTGTTGAACATCGCCTTCGCCATCAACCCCGCTGCCATTGTGGTCTCGGGCCGCATCCGGGATGCCTGGCAAACGGTCTCTCCCTTGGTGGAGGCAGCGTTCGGTGCGACGCGGCTTTCGCTGCCGGTCAGAAAGTCGCGGCTGACCTCGGAAGAATTGTTCCTGCAGGGGGCCATTTTACTGGCCCTGAACCGCGCCTTTTCCAAGCCGAATGTTGGCCTGCACGCCACGGTTCCCGCGCGTACTTGAGGCTCTTTCTCCGGGCCATTGCCGGAGGCGCGTGGAGATTCGCAACTGTGCCGGCCGGGCATCCTCCACGGAGCGGCAGGCCTGCTTAGAACAGCACTTTCAACGAGAGTTGGATCTGCCGTGATGATCCGGATGTGCGGCTGATGAGTCCAAAGCCCGGCCCCAGGAGCACGTTGTTCGGCAGTCCGAAGTTGACGAGGTTGAAGGCATTGAACACCTCGGCGCGGAACTGCAGCACCACGCGCTCCGGATTGGAGGGCAGCCCGATGGCCGTGTTCTTGATCAACGACATGTCGAAATTGTGGAAGCCGGGGCCGCGGAAGGTGTTGCGCCCCAGGCTTCCGAGACGCCCTTGGTTGGGACCCGTGCCGCCAGCCGTGTTGATCGGTATCGAGAAGAACGAGCCGTTATTCGAACCCAGCCCGAAGTAATCCTCACGAACGGTTCTGACCGTGGAAAGAGTGGGTGTGCCGGTCTGATCGGGCCGGTCTGCACCATTCGAACCCAGGTTGGTTTGTTGGATGCCGGAGAGGATCGAAAAGGGCGAGCCGGTGGACAGCGTACCAACTCCGAGCAGCGACCAGCCGCCTGTGAACCGCCGTCCCAAGCGCCGCACTAGCGGGATGCGGCCAATAGCGAGATCCTGCACGGCGTTGAACGAGAACGAATGCGGCGAATCGAAAGTCGAAGGTCCCTTCTCGGCGCTGCTATTGAACGGATTCTGGGGTGAGGTTTGCAGCACAGTGCCAGACCCGGCGGAAACGAATCCGCCCAGGACGGCGCTGGTGTCGTCGAGCGACTTCGAGAAGGTGTAGCTCGCCTGGAAGCCAAGTCCGAAACGCAGTGATGTCTTGGAGGCGGAAACCTGCAGCGAATGATAGGTGGAATGCGAGTTGACGGCAGTGATGTAGATCGGCCCGAACCCACCGGCGACTCTGCCCGCGGAGTCGAACTGGGTGTACTTGGCAATCGACGGATCAGCGCCGCCGTAGCCGTTTGGAAAGTCGATGCGCGCGAGTTTCACACCCGTCGCCGCAACGTAGGAGGCATTCACTGTCACGTCGCCCAGGTTGCGCTCGAACCCCGCGGTATAGCTGCCAACGTAACCGTTGCGCGTGTTCTTGGCCATGCCGTAGGCGCTCACCGCGCGCACCTGCTTGTCGGGGCTCAGCGCGGCCAGTTCGCGCTCGAAGCGGTTGACGTCCATCACTGTATTGGGCGCGACATCCATCGAATTTCCCGTGGAGTAAATCAGCTTCCCCGCAGGCGTATAGGCTCCGGGTAGCGCGATGGACTGCGGCGTCGAACTGAACGAGATCGGTGCGCCCGGGGCTGCTGATTCATACAGCGAGGCCACGTAGGGCAAGCCGCCAGTCACCATGTTCTGCTGCCACAGATTGGGCAAAAGGGTTGTAATGGATCCGCCCGCGCGGAAGATCGTTTTGCTATCCAGTTTCCAATCGAGCGCCAGACGAGGGCCCCAACCGTTCCAGTCCTTGTCGTAGTGTGGGTCCGGATTCACCAGAAAACGCGCGCCCGTCTGATCGAAGAAGGTGCCCGAAGCGAGGCGGTGTGCTTCGTGAATGCGTGAATTCACTTCGTAGCGCAAACCGTAACTCAGGCTGAAATTCGGTGTGACCTTCCAGGTATCCCTGAAGTAAACATTCACCGCTTCCCGGCGCACGGCCGCTTCGCCCATATTGGCTCCTTGGGCAAACATCGGCGGCGCGACCGCCACCGCATAGGAAAACGGCGTCGCTGTTAGGAGACCGGTGAGCGAATCCGGCAGCGCGTCTCCTGCGTTGATGTTGTGCGCACCGCTTGCGGAACGGATCGACACGGGCGAGTAGGCCGCTCCGCCGCCGAATGTGTAGAGGCCGTTGGGAGAGATGCCGAATACCGTGGTGTCGCGGTTCACGCGCGCCTCGAAGCCGGCTTGCCAGGTGTGCTTGCCGCGAATCCATGTGAAGTCCTGGCGGGCTTGAAACAGATTGCCGAAAGCGCCCATGATCGAGCCAGCCGCCGAGTTGAACGGCTCATAGGCGCCATCGGCAAAAGTGAGCCCAGCCTGTGTCTGATTGTGCGCCGAGAATGCCGGTGTTGAGCGAATAAGGCCCAGCGTGCTAACCGAGGTGAACTGAGCCGACGGCGTCCAGGTGGCCGAGATCCCGGCGTTGCGCTGACGATCGGAAAAGGGTATCGAGAACGACGGATTGATCGCAGTCTGGCTGGGATTCGTCAGCGGGCCATCGACGTCGTTCAGATTGAACCGGCCGAACAGCGCGAGCCTGTCGGATACCTTGTGATCGAGGCGCACCGAGAATTGATCGGTCTGCGTGCGCACCTTGGAGGAAGTCGCGTAGGTGCGAGCGCCGTACGGTCCTTGCGGGTCGTTCGGCAGTGGATAGGCGGCCAACACCGAGGCGACTTTAGGACTGACGGGCACGATCAACGTATCGCCGGCGAAGGCGGTCGTGTCGATGCCGCGACGCTCGTCCGGCGTAGGAACGGGCAGCACCTGGGTCGTCCCCAACACTTGCCGGAAGCCTTGGTATTGAGCAAAGTAGAACGTCCGGTTGCGGCCATCGTAGAGGCCTGGAACGAAGACTGGCCCGCCGTTGGCGACGCCGAACTCATTGCGGGCGAATGGCGGGATACGCCCGGGTTGCGCCACAGAGCGGCGATCGAAGAAATTGCGCGCGTCGAAGGCGGCGTTGCGCACGAATTCGAACAGGCTGCCGTGCACATCGTTGGTTCCGGACTTCGTCGTAATCGAGGTGAAACCTGCCGCGCCGTGGCCGATGTCGGCCGGCATAACACCGGAACTCGAGTTGACTTCCTGGATCGCATCCACGTTGAAGTTAGAAAAAGTCGCGCCGCCCATCTCCGGATCTGTAGTGTCCACGCCGTCCATCGAAAAAACCGTCGCTGTACCGCGCTGGCCGTTCACCGTGAATTGCTGCGTGAAGTTCGCCGCGCCGTTGGTGTCGGTCTGCGTGCCCGCCGCCTGCAGCAGCAATTGGCTGAAGTCGCGTTTGTTGAGAGGCAGCGCCGATACCTGCTTGCCGGAAAGCTGCTCCCCGCCCGTGGATTGCGACTCGGCCTGCAGCAGGACACCGCCGGAAGCGGTCAGGCGAAGCCCATGCTGCATCTGAGCGCCGGCCGCGAAGGCAACTTCGCCCGCCACGGAACCTGCTCCGCCACTCCACTGCACGCTGATGGCGTACTTGCCCGCGGGTATCTCATGGAACTCGAAGGAGCCTTCGTTCGATGTTCGTGTTTCGAGGTCTTTCGAAGTGGTGTGGAGCTCGACTTTCGCGTTGGACACAGGCCCACCCGCGGCGTCGTGCAAAGCCCCTTTCCAGGTTGCCGGAGCAGCCTGCCCCCAGGCAATTTGGAGAAAAAGCGGTAATAGTAGGGAAGCTTGGCGGCAACCGCGCCGCCGGTTAGAGACGATTATACTCACTGACCTGCAGCATATCGCAAGATAGCGAATTCGTCATTCCGGATTACTGGAAAGAGGTCAGCAGAAGCCCAGCCAGGCGCGCAGCACGATGCCGATCTTCACTCCCGCGGATAAGCTCACGCGCCGTTTCAGGACGGGGTAGCCCTCGGCCTCGATGCGGTTAAGCAAGCGGCTGTAAATCTCCATCAGCACCCACAGTGCGGAGCGCGAGTCGCGCTGAACCAGTTCCAGCAATGGCCGCGAGTCTTCGTAGAACTTCCTGGCTCGCCCGCCTTCGAACTCGAACAGGGAGCGCAGCGGAGGCGTCAACCGCGACTGGTTCAATTCCTGGACCTTGACATTGAAGCGGGCGAGATCTTCCTCGGGAAGATAGACCCGGCCGTTGCCGGCGTCCTCCCTGACGTCGCGCAGAATGTTGGTTAACTGAAATGCGATGCCGCACTTCTCTGCCAGTTCCAGCGCCTTGGGATCCTCGAAACCGAAGATGTGGATGATGGTGAGCCCGACGATCGAAGCCACCAGGTAGCAATAGCGATAGAGTTCTGCGAACGTTCTTATCGAACGCGTATCAAAATCGCTGGCAACTCCGTCGATCATCTCGTGGAAGTAGCGCGACGGGATTCCAAAACGCCGCGCCGTGTCGGCGAAAGCTGGCCAGACGGGGTGGTCCGGTAGGCTTCCCGCAAGCGCGGCATCAAGTTGAGCCCGCCATTCGATGACGCTTTCGAGAGTCGCGCCTTGAGCGTCGCTGCGATCATCGCACTCGCGCATGAAGGCGTAGATAGCGCACATCGCCTGGCGCTTGGGACGCGGCAGCAGCAGGAACGAGTAATAGAAGTTCTTGGCCCGCTCGCGGGATATCCGCTCGCAGTGAGCGTAGGATTCTCCGAGCGTCACAGTTGCCATGTCATGCCGCCTCAGGCCGCCTTCATCAGGGCGACGCGCCACAGTGAGCCGAGCAACAAGGTCACGCGTTCAGCCTTCGATATGGATGGTCGCGCAGCGAGTACGTTGTAGTCCTGCTCCCGGATCTTTTGGAGCACGCGCATGCCGCCGCGATTGAACAGGTCGATGTCGAGCGAGAGCCGGCGATTGAGTGTACGCACCAGCGGCAAACCTTCGTCGAAAAGCGCTTGCGCACGGTCCACGGCCTCCACCATGCTCGCCCGGAAGGCCGGTGTAAAGCGGCGCGCCGACAATTCCTCGACGCTGTAGCCGTGGCGCTCGAATAGATGCAGCGGCAGGTAGACACGGTCTTTCAACAAATCCACGGTCACATCCTGCCAGAAGTTGGCGAGTTGCAACGCGGTGCAGGTCGCGTCCGACAACCGGAAGCGCTCCGCATCGCGATAGCCGCAGAGCATCAGAACGAGCCGTCCGACGGGGTTGGCCGAGTTCACGCAATAGGCATCGACTGCCGCCCAATCGGCATAGCGGGTGACGGTCTGGTCGTGGATGAACGCCGTGATCAGGTCGTCGAATGGACCGACGGGAAGTTCGTGGAGGGACGCGGTCTCCCGCAGGGCGAGGAACACCGGGTGCGTGACTTCGCCGCCATCGTAGCAGGCGTGGAGCTGCTCCCGCCACCAGTGCAGCAGGCGCAAGCTCTCGAGGGTGTTTCCGATTTCGTCTCCGAGATCGTCGGCCCAGCGGCAAAAGGCGTAAACGTTGTAGAAATCCTGATGCAGGCGCCGCGGCAACAGCGCGCTCACAACATGGAAGTTCTCGTAGTGGTGGGTGGAGAGCCAGCGAGTGTAGGCGAGCGCGTCGTCCAGGGTCCAATCCGGCTGCATGGCGTGGCTGGAAGCTAAGAAGTGCTTCGGCTGGGCGAAGGGCTGTTTCGCGGAAATCACTCGGGAGGACACGTCAGGGAATAATGGCCGTCTTCATGTGCCCGTTATGACTCATGAGGTGGCGCAAAACGCTGTTGAGGCTGGTGAGGGGCTCTTCCTGCTTTACGAATTCGCGGGCCGAGATCTCGCCGCGGGAAACGATGCCGAGCGCCTTCCGGATGATGGCGGGCGTGTGGTGGAAACTGGCAAGGCACTTCAACTCGTTGTAGTGCACCATCCCCGTATCGAGCGAGACCCGCGTGTCGGCCGGACAGCCACCGAAGAAATTGACCGTCCCGCCGCGGCGCAGCATGTGCACCGACAACTCCCAGGTTTCCGGTTTGCCCACGGCCTCGATGACGACATCGGCGCCGTATCCACCGGTGAGTTCCTTGATTCGCGCGACAGCGTCGTGTCCGCTGCCGTTCAACACGCACTCGTTCGCGCCCATGCGGGCAGCCATCTGAAGCCGTTCGACGCGGCGAGCGACGGCGATAACGCGCGCCCCGTAAACCCGCGCGAGACGCGTGAACATCATGCCGATCGGCCCCTGTCCGACCACAACTACGTTATCGCCAGCTTTCAGGCCGGTGTCGTCGAGACCCTTGACCACACACGCCAGCGGCTCGATTAGCGCTGCATCTTTATAGGCCAGCGTGTCGGGGATGTGATACAGATTGCGTTGAACGATGCGGCCGGGGATGCGAATGTATTCGGCATACGCACCGTTGTTGAAGAGGAGGTCCTCGCACAGGCTTTCATCATTCCGGCGGCAAAAAAAGCACTTGCCGCACGGAGCCGAGTTCGCGGCGACCACGCGCTGACCGGTCCGAAAACCTTCGACGTTTTCCCCAACCGCGACAATGTCGCCGGCCAACTCATGTCCGAACAGAGCAGGCGGGACGATCATCTTCGCATGATATCCGCGGCGGAACACCTTCAGATCGGTGCCGCAAGTCAGTGCCGCACGGACGCGCACGAGGACATCTTCCGGGCCGATTTCAGGAACATGCACGCGCTCTACGCGTACATCTTCGCGACCATAGAGCACAGCGGCCGTCATCATCTCGTTCACGCACTCAACCTCTGGGGCAGAACCATTATTTTCAAAGATTTGCCGTCAGGATGCAATGCCAGGCGAATTCCCTCCCGGATCTGATCCAGGGGCAGCCTGTGCGAAATCAGGCGATTTACCGGCAATTCGCCGCTAAACACAAGCCTGGCCGTCTCTGCCTGCAAATCGATCGATGCGCTATAAACCCCCAATAAAATCCTCTCTTGTTTGCAGATGCCCGCTCCCGAAAGTTCGATTCGTTCCGTGTCCGAAGTTTGCGCGAACAGGAGAATCTTGCTTCCAGGCCGCGACGCAGTCATGGCTTGCTCGACAATACCGCGAACCGAGGTCGCGATAAAGGCCATATCCGCACCTCTACCTCCCGTTAACCTTTGTAGCAGGGTCGGGACATCCGTGCTGCGTGGGTCCACGGCTTCGGTGGCGCCGAACTCGCGCGAGAGAGCCAGACGCTCGGGCATGGTATCGGTGGCCACCACCGTCGCGCCGGTACGCGCGACCAGGCTCGTGAACATCAGGCCAATGGGGCCCTGCCCCTGAATCAGCACCACGTCGCCGGGCTGCGGATCCATCGCCACGGCGGCCTTGTGGCAGGTGTTGGCAGGCTCGACGAAGCTGGCGTCTTCGAAGCTGACGCCGTCGGGAATCGCGATTACGCCCTCCCGCACGATCCAGTCCATAACGCGGATGAACTGTGAGAAACCACCACCCGCGGGCGCGAACCCGGCGGTCACGCCGACGCGTTTGTAAACTTCGCACTGCGCGTAGAGTTTGCGGTCGCAGTAAAAGCAGTCGCGGCACGGAATGTGGTGCAGCACGACCACCCGGTCGCCGGTCTTGAAGCGGGCGACACCCTCGCCCGCCTGCACCACCACACCGGCCATTTCGTGGCCGTAGATGCGAGGAGGCGGCAGCAGATCGTGTTCGACCTTCTTCAGATCGGTGTGGCAAATGCCGCAAGCCTCGACGCGGACAAGCAGTTCCCCCGGTCCGATTTCCGGAACCGGAAGGGTCTGCACTTCGACGTGCCCGTGACCGACGTAAACTGCGGCTTGCATTGTCATATCCTCAAGCGAATCGAGCGTGGACAAGGCAATCTCCCAAAATCCCGGCCGACCACCGGCATCTCTGTTCGAAGCGGAGCAGCGCCGGCACCAGCCAAGGTCTGAACGCGCAGGCAACTGCAATCCGGACCCGCGAAAAGCGTCCCGCCGAATCGCGAAATAGGTTGAAGTCCATCGGCAATTCTTCTTCCATGCCGTCACTCACCACGCGCAAGCAATAAAACGGCAGTCCACGTCGCGCTGCTTCCACAGCCACTCCCGCAGCCTCCATC
>Ga0118677_10008634_pt1 | contig 16256 bp, 19 predicted proteins | sample AliMusrvi5mmetaG_FD_86154 | JGI IMG/M metagenome (GOLD analysis project Ga0118677, IMG submission 86154) | reverse complement strand
TCACCATAACTTCGCTAGACGTCAGTGTCGGCATGCGATTAGTAAGGATTGAAACTGCCATTGGCGAGCTGGTCATCGTAGAATCTGGTCGACAGCCACCGCCAAGCAGTAGGGATGCAAACGTTAATAATCCTGCCGTCCGCATTGTGTTTACCCATAACCTTGATTTCATGGCGAAGGAGATAGGTTTGGTGTTGCAAAGGTTCCTGTGCCTGGGGTTCCATCAGCATTAAGTGTGAGGTCTTGGACTGCTGTGATGGTCTTGGACTTCGGAATGCACGTCGAACACGAACCAGTAACGGTGATTTTGAATTCCAGATGCTGTGGAGTAGTATTTAGTGATGTCTGTGCAATTGCGGGAGTATCATGGATTACTAATCCGTGCATAATAGTATAGACATTACATAGCTGCTCTGTATTATGGCGGCATGACACGGACTGATGGACGGAAACTTAATCATACGACCCTCACGGAACTACGCCAGCGGGCGGTTGCCCGTGTTCAAGAAGGTGAAAGTCCTGAGGTCGTCATTGCTGCGATGGGGTTTTGTCGGGCCTGCATCTACAATTGGTTGGCGAAATACCGGCATGGCGGCTGGGACGCCTTGCGAGCTGGCAAGCGCGGCGGGCGAAAGTCGAAATTGGATGGCCAAGCCTTGCGTTGGATTTACCGTACTGTGACGACGAAGAATCCTCTGCAATTGAAGTTCGCGTTCGCACTCTGGACACGAGGGATGGTAGCTCAATTGATCTGGGAGAAGTTTGGTGTGCGCCTGAGTGAAACCTCAGTCGGACGACTACTCGGTCAGATGGGGCTCAGCGCTCAGCGTCCTTTGTGGCGGGCACTCCAACAAGATCCCAACCGTGTTCAGCAGTGGCTCTGCGACGAATATCCACGGATTCGACGACTAGCACGCCGCGTGGGTGCCGACATTCTATTTGGGGATGAAGCTGGTGTCCGCTCCGATGCACATGCAGGGACAACTTGGGCTCCCAAAGGGCAGACGCCTGTGGTGCGCACGACTGGCGGTCGCTTTGGGCTGAACATGATCTCGGCGGTGAGTGGACGTGGCCAACTGCGATTCATGGTCGTCCATGGACGCATCGGCGCGGCAGAGTTTGGGGAGTTCCTGAAGCGGTTGATGCAGGGAGCCAAGCGCCCGATCTTTCTGGTCGTGGACTGTCATTCGATTCATCGGAGCCAACAAGTGCGGCACTTACTGCAGCGACTGAAGGGACGCTTGCGGCTGTTCTATCTGCCGCCGTACTCTCCTGAGCTGAACCCCGATGAGTTGGTCTGGAACGGATCTGAAGAACCAAGCTGTCGGGAGAATGGTGCTGCGAGGACCCGCAGAATTGAAGTATGCCGTGGTCTCCCACCTGCGGTTCCTGCAGCGGACACCAGAATTAATTCGCTCGTTCTTTCAGACGGCCACCACCGCGTACGCGGCCGTATGAGGTCTATACAATTATGCACTCCTTAATAATAAGCAGTCGTGCCCAGTTGTGAGCCTGTGTTTAATTTGGACTGAACGGTAAACCATCGGGTGACGGTCCGGGTGATAGCGGAGGAAGGCGTTGGTTGACTTAATCTGAGTTTATTGGCATGAAGACACAGACTCACGAATATGTTTTTTACCAAACGAGAATTTATTGGTGAAGCGTTAGGCACGTTCATCTTAGTGCTGTTTGGCTGCGGTTCCGTTGCGATTTCAGTTTGGTTCGATGCGACTCAAGGGTTAATGCAAATTGCCTTGGCTTGGGGAATCAGTGTGATGCTCGCAATCTATCTAACCCGGCATTTATCATGTGCCCATCTCAACCCGGCGGTCAGCCTAGCCGCGGGAGGGGTTTGGGCAGGCGTGCAGAGTAGACAATAATTCGATTCAGGAATATTTGTTGCATCCTTCGACAAGGTAACATATTTTTATTCAGGTAGGGAAATACTACTATTCTTCCCAGCGGGACTAAGAGCTTAATTTACATAATAGGAGAAATTATAAAAAAACGTCTGATTGCGTTTATGAGCGTATGTATTGCGTTGGCGATTCATGCGGAAACCAGCACCAATTCGCCGATGCCATTACCGGTCACGATTGTGCAGGGAGTGGGAACATCACCTGAAATAGAACCAGTTACCGAAGCAGCACCGGTTGGGCCCTACAATCAGCCAGAATGGACAACCGCACGCCGATTCCCAACAACCCGGGTCTATCTACAACAGAGGCCGGGCGAGGTCGGCGTTGAGCAATGGGTCAAATCACAATGGCCACGTGGCACCGGACCGAATTTTTCTTGTGAGGAAGAGGTTGAAATCGGACTACCACACCGTTTTCAATTCGATTTGTATGAGGTGTGGGATGTGGGTCCCGTGGATAACAACCGTCCCAATGTTCCAAACGGGAAAGTGATGGAGGACTGTATCTCGACAGAGCTGCGGTATGCGTTAGCTGATTGGGGTAAAATATTCGGCAACCCGACGGTGTACGCCGAATGGACCTTTCGTAACCATGCCCTAGGGGCTGACCGGTACGAAATAAAGCTGTTGTTGGGAGATCAAATTGCACAACGCTGGCATTGGGGTGCCAACGTCGTGTTTGAACAGGAAGTGGGACAGGTGCGGACACGAGAGTATTCAGGAGACGCTGCCATCAGCTACACGGTGCTTGACCGGAAACTGAGCGTCGGTTTGGAATTGAAGGTTGAAAACGAAGCACCACAATCTGAGCCACTCACACCGATTGAGGTTGATCTTGGTCCGAGCATTCAGTGGCGGCCCACTCGCAACACGCATCTGGACGTTGTGCCGTTGGTTGGTTTGACCAGCGATTCGCCGCACGTCGAGATGTGGTTTGTGTTTGGCTATGATTTTGGCAGTGGTGCATCCCACAAAGAAATTATTGCACCGGTTTCAATGCGGAGCCAGTAGGTTTAAGGATTAGCAGAGGGAGATCCGATGTTGAAAGTCTGCACGTCGTATAGCAAGAAAGTCCCGACCGATCAGCAGTATAGTTCGCAGCAGTCCAGTGAGCTGGTGGATTCACTCAAGAACCACACGCTGACCGGAACATTTACCTTTACAGTCAAGGTTACCGATGTTGGTCAACATTCTGCGAGTCAACTGTTGGCCTTAACGATTAGCAACTAAAAGCCGGACTGGGAGGGAAAAATAATTTTCTAGCCGGTCATATAATTGCGGACGGGAGGCGACAAATGATTAAATGAAAGGATCCCGCCTGCAATGAAAAAAACTATCACTCTTATTAAGCTTGTCGTCGCAGTCTTAGTCACCGGTGGGTGCGCTTGTGTGACTGCCCAAGTGACGCCGCCGCAGGGAAGCTTCACCATGGCGCAAACCATTTCCGATGGCGCGCAGTTGACGACATTGGCGTTTGACGGTCTGGCGATTATGACCGGCAACCTCGATTCCCAATCGTTCTTCCCGCCGGGCAAGGTGGCGGATTATACCGGCTTTCAGTATTTGCGCGACAATGACCCGGACAATATGGGGCACAACACCAGCTTCTTGACGCGCATCGCCAATAACGTGATCTACTTGCTGAACGATAGCCAGCTCACACAGTTGGTAACGCTGGCGGTGGCGCAGCAAGGCCAAGTCAGTCTTTATGGCTACGAGCGGTTTGCGTTAATGGAGGCGTTCCGGCGGCTGATTGATGGCAATGTTCCCGCCGGCGCTACCGGGTTGGATCTCAACGCGGTGAAGCAAGCCTCCCATGCGCTTTACTTGATTGACGGACAAATCAGCTTCGATCGCGCCGCACTGTATTCCAAAATTTATAGTTCGATGGATAGCAACCAGATTGCCTACTTGAACGCCATGAAAGGCAACGGCTGGAATTCGTGGCCGGATATCACGGATGATATGGTTAGCAATAAAATGCAACGGATTCCACAAGGGATGGCTGTAGCGGTGATGACTTATGCCAGTGACATTTTCAGTTGGTACGTCGGCGATACCAATGCGGATATTTATTTCTGTCCTGAACGGCACGGCACCTATTACGGTGGGTTCTATATTAAAGACGCGCCGGCAGTTGGCGAAACAAGTCGACATCTAGACCGCTCCCTTTGAGGGATGTTATGCAGTGCCCCGACTGGAATTGGCTTACTCGCTGCCAAAGCGTGTTGAATCTTCACTTTTGCACCACCTTCAACCTCTCACTGGCAAATCACTGATTAAGCATACCGAAATCCCGGTAACCCGGCCAGCGACAAGGAGTTAGAGAAAATAGTGGAAATATTGCATAACTGATACGTAACCAGTTCAGTAATAGGTAGTTATAGGTAATTAAATGGAATTTTGAGGTTCTGCTCGAGAAATAGCTTCACAAGCTGGTGTGGGTGATGGTTTGTTAGAAAAGATTCGTTAGGAAAATCATTCGGCAAACTCTGTGACGCTTGCTCTTAATAGATTTCCGGGACATACATTTTCTTAGGGATGGGGCCGCGAATGTATTCAGGGTTGTGAACACGCTCGGGCAAGATTACAGGATCATGCTCAACTTCCTCATACGGAATCTGACTGAGCAAATGATGAATACAGTTTAAGCGCGCCCGCTTTTTATCGTTGCCATCCACAATCCACCAAGGCGATTCAGGCAAATGCGTGTGCTCTAACATCTTCTCCTTGGCCTTGGTATAAGCCTCCCAGCGGCGGCGCGACTCTAAATCCATAGGCGACAACTTCCACTGCTTCAGCGGGTCATTGATGCGCATCGTAAAGCGCAGGTTCTGTTCATCATCGCTTATGGAGAACCAGTACTTGATGAGAATCATTCCAGACCGAATCAACATTTTTTCAAATTCAGGAACCGTCCGAAAGAATTCTTCATATTCGTCATCGGAACAAAAGCCCATCACCCGCTCAACTCCCGCCCGGTTGTACCAACTCCGGTCAAATAAGACGATTTCACCACCAGCCGGCAACTGGCTCACATATCTCTGAAAATACCATTGAGTCTGTTCCCGCTCACTCGGCGCTGGTAAAGCCGTCGCGCGACACACACGCGGATTTAACCGTTGGGTGATCCGCTTGATGGCACCACCCTTGCCGGCCGCATCGCGCCCTTCAAATAAGACAACTACCTTGAGTTTTTTCTGAACCACCCAGTCCTGCAACTTCACTAGTTCGACCTGTAATCGGAACAATTCTTTGAAATAACTGAGGCGGGCCGCGCGTTGTTTCGCTGTCAATTGCGCATGGTTAAAGCGCTCAAAACTTACGACTTTGTTTTCATCCACATCAAGCCGACCGACGCCGCCGGCGAAGATGGTAATTTCGCCGCGAAAGTCGCCGCCATCGAAGAAGCCGATGCCGGCCTTGCGACCTTGATCGCCGCGCAACCCGACGTGCTCGTCGTGACCGGCGACCACTCCACACCGGTGCCGGTGAAAGGTCACAGTTGGCATCCGCAACCGGTATTAATCGCCAGCGAAATTTCCGGCTGGGACGGCATGGAACGTTTCACTGAACGCGCCGCCAACCACGGCAGCCTCGGCATCTTCGACGCGAAATATCTCATCCGCTTCATGCAAGCCAACGCCAAGCGCTTCGACAAATTCGGCGCGTAAAAACTGAACTGAACTGAACTGACTGAAATTGCTTTTGGGGGCCGAATCACGCTTGCGCAGGGGGGTTAACGCGATGTGTTCTTTCACCTCGGCGGCCTCGACCTTTATCCCGTTCAATGCAAAACCCAACGCTAAATCCGGAAGCGCCCAATTTTGTTTCAGCCCCGCGTTTCACAAATACACGGCTAAATTGCCCGTTTTCAACATCACGCAACACAAACGGCACCCGCTGATCGCCATCCGCCGTCTCCACGGTAACCGCATCAAACGTGATGTTTTTTACATGCCGGACAAAAAACCCGAACGAAGGCAGGATCGTATCAAAGATCCGGGCATACGGGTAGCCATCCGCAAAATCCGGCACGCGTTCGCCGGTCGGATCGTTCAGATAGTTGCCTTCCATGAACTTGGTGCCGGTCTGGTTGAGCTTCGCACTCAAGTGCACCCGCGGAATATCCGCCGGGGTGAACCGCGTCATCTGAATGCGCACATCCTGGATCAAGACATCTTCAATGCACCCGCCGGGGTAAGACGTGATGGAGGATGAAATAGGCCCGGCATCCAGGGCGGTCACATGGGAAATCGTCAGGCGTTTCGCCGTGCCAGCCGTGGGCGGACGGATCCCTTTCACCACCGCCAGCCGGTTGCCCAACCGGATAAAAATCGGCGCCTCAACCCCCTCGATATGGATATGACTGACCGCAATATCCTCCATGCAACCACCGTCCACATTGCCCAGATTGATGCCGATCAACCCATTCTTGACCTTGGATGGGTGATGCACGCTTTCGGCAATCGAGGGCTTAATAATGCAGTTGGTAATCGAAATCTTGCGATATCCGCCCACAGAACCGGTGCCCAGTTTGATCCCCGAGGCGTGTGAGCTGAGAATGCAGTTGGTCACCACCACCTCTTCACAGGGGCGGTTGCCGTGCGCCTTGATCACCAGCGCATCGTCAGAAGAGTCAATCCGGCAATCGGAGACGATGACCCGTTTGCAGCCATCGATATCCAGGCCGTCATTATTGTAATTCGCGTGCGCAAACACGCTGACCCCTTGGATCGTGACGTCTTCGCATTCGAAATACCGCTGCGTCCAGAAGGCCGGGTTGATGATGCTGACCGTGCTGACCCGGACATGCCGGCACCGGATGAAATGCAGGCCGTACGGCCGGTCCGGGCTGTCGCCAATATGATCCTGAAACACCTCATGCCCGCCGTTCGGGTTAATCCTGCCCTCGCCGGTAACCGAAATATTCTGCTGGTCATAGGCATAGATAAAAGCACGCCAGGGCGCCTTGTCGACCGTGGATGGCACCTGATGATCCAGATGCGGAAAGAGCGTCAGGTCCGGCCGCCCCAGCAGGGTCGCACCTTTGGATAGGTGCAGCGTTACATCGCTTTTTAAAAATAGCGTGCCCGTGCTGTAAACACCCGGCGGCAGACAGACAGTGCCCCCCGTAAGACTACAGGCGTCGATCGCCTGTTGAATAACCGCCGTGTCATTCGCAATGCCATCCCCTAGCGCGCCGCATTGCTTGACATCAATGATTCCGCAAAAGTGATACATGCATCCGCCTTTCGTTGGAAACTCCTTGTGCGAATTAATCATACGGCAGCCGGTTGCTCGATTCTATACGCAGAACTGATAGGAAATTGCTTTTGGGGACCGAATCACGCTTGCGCAGGGGGGTTAAGGGGGGATGAAAAATTTCGACGAATTCCGTATCGCCCACCTGTTTTGGCTGCCTCCAGTTCGCAAAATGCAATTTCTTTTCCTTTCTTGCGCATGATTTACGCTCACTGACAGCGGAGTGCAAGAAAAAAACAGATGGTCCGACATGCAGGTGCGGGGCAAGCTGGAAGCTTACCCTATCGGGGCAAGACCGATTCTATTCGGCGAATGTTTCGTCGGGGCAAAACGGCTGATCATTGTCGACCGGCGCCCTCTGGTCACGCACAACGGATGTCTCCATGGATTACGGCTGGAAAAGCTGGGATTTATCCTTATCCATTGAGCACCGCGAAGACCCGCGTGTGAATACCCAATCAATTTGGACGGCCGTGAAGACGAAATTCTAATTATCGGGAGAGCCATACGGATTCTTCCTCTGAGTGGTGCACCAACTCATTCCCCTTTGACATCCTGGTATCTAATGCTATACATCCGGAACCACTGATTGCGAGTCAGTGGCCTCAGAAGTACGTCCGAAGTAAACCAAACCATCAGAAAGGTAAGTTACATCATGGTCTCGAACGCAGTGAAAGAACTCCAAGCCTCCAAGAACCAACGGCTCGCCACCATCCGCGGCTTAGAAAAAGAAATCGCTTCGATTGAGCAGGCGATTGCCTCTTTGTCTGGCATTTGCGGTGGTCCAGCAGCTCCAGCAACTTCAGTCACAACGCCTGCTGCCCCTAAGAAATTCGTTATGTCCCCGGCCCATAAGAAGGCCTTGAAACGGGCGCAACAATTACGCTGGGCAAGCCATAATGCAACCAAAGCCGCAACCACTACCGTTGCTGCTAAGCCTGCAAAGAAAAAGACTCTGTCCGCAGCGGCCAAAGCCAAGCTTTCTGCATTCCAAAAAGCTCGCTGGGCAAAGATCAACGCTGCCAAGAAGAAGTAATTAACCAACCAAAAGGAAAACATACAATGGCCACGAAGACTACCGCAAAACGTAAACCAAATGCCGCATTCATGAAGCCTGTCCAACCCAATGCCAAACTCGCGTTGGTCGTGGGTGAGAAACCCTTAACCTTTTTTCTTAATGCGTTGTGATTCATGCGGCACAGCGCATCGCCAAATGCGTCAGGCCACCCACTCGTTTCCTTTATATTCAAGGCAGCCAAGGCATTGGCGAACCATCCCTCTGGCCGCTGGATGATCGAATCGTCGAATAAAGATGGTTGTGCCGTTTCAGGGGTATTCATCATACATCACACAGGAGAATAGCTTGCTGAACGCCCTCAGGTGAAACTACGGCACTGGGACTTAGCAAGTAATTTCTGCTGCACATTTGTGGTTCATAATGTAGAATTATAAGACCGTGTCAAGCAAACGAAATAGTCAAATCTTCCTTCTTCTGGTCGTTATCGCAGCCGCCACCGCTGGCTATTTCTACGGCCTCCAGCAGATCCAGAAGAGCGTTGCGGCTCCGTTATCGCCCGACATCCACATGTACACCTCGCCGCATGATGGCTGTACGGAGGCGGTGGTTGAGCAGCTGACCAAGGCCAAATCCAACGTCCTGGTTCAGGCTTACAGCTTCACCAGCGAACCGATTGCCAAGGCCCTGGTGGATGCGCATAAGCGGGGTGTTCATGTCGAAGTGATCTTGGACAAGTCGCAGCGGACGGAGAAATACAGCGAAGCCGACTTTCTGGCACATGCTGGTATCCGCACCCTAATTGATGCCAAGCACACCATTGCGCACAATAAGATCATTATTATCGACGCCGACACGGTGATCACTGGGTCATTCAACTTCACCAAGGCTGCCGAAGAGCGCAACGCCGAGAACCTGCTGGTGCTACATGATTCCGAGATGGCGAAGCGGTACATCGACAACTGGCACAAGCACGAGACGCACAGCGAGCCGTATGCTGGAAGATGAAGATGTGATGGCAGCGGCAGCGGTAGCGGTGGTGGATCACTGCCACGGCACAAGTGTTCCCTTAGAATTACCAGGAACCGTCATCTGGTTCCTGCCAAACCCCAACAGTGCCCACGCTCCTTCTGCCAGTGCTTTGAAGTTTAAGTGGTAATCATTAAACCATAAGCGGCAGCGGGCTTAGCGGCTCGCGTAGGGCTGGGCGTGCCTATTCACGCCCGGCCCACCGCTTCAACGCTGGAATAGGACAGCAACATGAAACGACAAGACAAAGTAGAAAACGAGCGGCAAGCGCGGAAAAACCCGAAGCTGACCGCTATACTTCGCACCGAGTCCAAAGGTTTTGACGATAGCGGCAATATCATCCCGACGACTGATTTTGACGATGGAAGCTGACCTCCGAGATGTTATGTTCTCGACAGACATCCAAGACCGCTTGGCCACTGTCCGCCGCTCGTAAAATGCGAATCTTGTCTTCCGTGGTATACCGCTTGCCTTTCATTCTGGATCCTTTCTCTTGGCCCCAGACTAACACCACAAGTGGCTCGAAAAAACGAGGTCACGTCAGACGCATCGGCGCGGCAGAGTTTGGGGAGTTCCTGAAGCGGTTGATGCAGGGAGCCAAGCGCCCGATCTTTCTGGTCGTGGACTGTCATTCGATTCATCGGAGCCAACAAGTGCGGCACTTACTGCAGCGACTGAAGGGACGCTTGCGGCTGTTCTATCTGCCGCCGTACTCTCCTGAGCTGAACCCCGATGAGTTGGTCTGGAACGGATCTGAAGAACCAAGCTGTCGGGAGAATGGTGCTGCGAGGACCCGCAGAATTGAAGTATGCCGTGGTCTCCCACCTGCGGTTCCTGCAGCGGACACCAGAATTAATTCGCTCGTTCTTTCAGACGGCCACCACCGCGTACGCGGCCGTATGAGGTCTATACAATTATGCACTCCTTAATAATAAGCAGTCGTGCCCAGTTGTGAGCCTGTGTTTAATTTGGACTGAACGGTAAACCATCGGGTGACGGTCCGGGTGATAGCGGAGGAAGGCGTTGGTTGACTTAATCTGAGTTTATTGGCATGAAGACACAGACTCACGAATATGTTTTTTACCAAACGAGAATTTATTGGTGAAGCGTTAGGCACGTTCATCTTAGTGCTGTTTGGCTGCGGTTCCGTTGCGATTTCAGTTTGGTTCGATGCGACTCAAGGGTTAATGCAAATTGCCTTGGCTTGGGGAATCAGTGTGATGCTCGCAATCTATCTAACCCGGCATTTATCATGTGCCCATCTCAACCCGGCGGTCAGCCTAGCCGCGGGAGGGGTTTGGGCAGGCGTGCAGAGTAGACAATAATTCGATTCAGGAATATTTGTTGCATCCTTCGACAAGGTAACATATTTTTATTCAGGTAGGGAAATACTACTATTCTTCCCAGCGGGACTAAGAGCTTAATTTACATAATAGGAGAAATTATAAAAAAACGTCTGATTGCGTTTATGAGCGTATGTATTGCGTTGGCGATTCATGCGGAAACCAGCACCAATTCGCCGATGCCATTACCGGTCACGATTGTGCAGGGAGTGGGAACATCACCTGAAATAGAACCAGTTACCGAAGCAGCACCGGTTGGGCCCTACAATCAGCCAGAATGGACAACCGCACGCCGATTCCCAACAACCCGGGTCTATCTACAACAGAGGCCGGGCGAGGTCGGCGTTGAGCAATGGGTCAAATCACAATGGCCACGTGGCACCGGACCGAATTTTTCTTGTGAGGAAGAGGTTGAAATCGGACTACCACACCGTTTTCAATTCGATTTGTATGAGGTGTGGGATGTGGGTCCCGTGGATAACAACCGTCCCAATGTTCCAAACGGGAAAGTGATGGAGGACTGTATCTCGACAGAGCTGCGGTATGCGTTAGCTGATTGGGGTAAAATATTCGGCAACCCGACGGTGTACGCCGAATGGACCTTTCGTAACCATGCCCTAGGGGCTGACCGGTACGAAATAAAGCTGTTGTTGGGAGATCAAATTGCACAACGCTGGCATTGGGGTGCCAACGTCGTGTTTGAACAGGAAGTGGGACAGGTGCGGACACGAGAGTATTCAGGAGACGCTGCCATCAGCTACACGGTGCTTGACCGGAAACTGAGCGTCGGTTTGGAATTGAAGGTTGAAAACGAAGCACCACAATCTGAGCCACTCACACCGATTGAGGTTGATCTTGGTCCGAGCATTCAGTGGCGGCCCACTCGCAACACGCATCTGGACGTTGTGCCGTTGGTTGGTTTGACCAGCGATTCGCCGCACGTCGAGATGTGGTTTGTGTTTGGCTATGATTTTGGCAGTGGTGCATCCCACAAAGAAATTATTGCACCGGTTTCAATGCGGAGCCAGTAGGTTTAAGGATTAGCAGAGGGAGATCCGATGTTGAAAGTCTGCACGTCGTATAGCAAGAAAGTCCCGACCGATCAGCAGTATAGTTCGCAGCAGTCCAGTGAGCTGGTGGATTCACTCAAGAACCACACGCTGACCGGAACATTTACCTTTACAGTCAAGGTTACCGATGTTGGTCAACATTCTGCGAGTCAACTGTTGGCCTTAACGATTAGCAACTAAAAGCCGGACTGGGAGGGAAAAATAATTTTCTAGCCGGTCATATAATTGCGGACGGGAGGCGACAAATGATTAAATGAAAGGATCCCGCCTGCAATGAAAAAAACTATCACTCTTATTAAGCTTGTCGTCGCAGTCTTAGTCACCGGTGGGTGCGCTTGTGTGACTGCCCAAGTGACGCCGCCGCAGGGAAGCTTCACCATGGCGCAAACCATTTCCGATGGCGCGCAGTTGACGACATTGGCGTTTGACGGTCTGGCGATTATGACCGGCAACCTCGATTCCCAATCGTTCTTCCCGCCGGGCAAGGTGGCGGATTATACCGGCTTTCAGTATTTGCGCGACAATGACCCGGACAATATGGGGCACAACACCAGCTTCTTGACGCGCATCGCCAATAACGTGATCTACTTGCTGAACGATAGCCAGCTCACACAGTTGGTAACGCTGGCGGTGGCGCAGCAAGGCCAAGTCAGTCTTTATGGCTACGAGCGGTTTGCGTTAATGGAGGCGTTCCGGCGGCTGATTGATGGCAATGTTCCCGCCGGCGCTACCGGGTTGGATCTCAACGCGGTGAAGCAAGCCTCCCATGCGCTTTACTTGATTGACGGACAAATCAGCTTCGATCGCGCCGCACTGTATTCCAAAATTTATAGTTCGATGGATAGCAACCAGATTGCCTACTTGAACGCCATGAAAGGCAACGGCTGGAATTCGTGGCCGGATATCACGGATGATATGGTTAGCAATAAAATGCAACGGATTCCACAAGGGATGGCTGTAGCGGTGATGACTTATGCCAGTGACATTTTCAGTTGGTACGTCGGCGATACCAATGCGGATATTTATTTCTGTCCTGAACGGCACGGCACCTATTACGGTGGGTTCTATATTAAAGACGCGCCGGCAGTTGGCGAAACAAGTCGACATCTAGACCGCTCCCTTTGAGGGATGTTATGCAGTGCCCCGACTGGAATTGGCTTACTCGCTGCCAAAGTGTGTTGAATCTTCACTTTTGCACCACCTTCAACCTCTCACTGGCAAATCACTGATTAAGCATACCGAAATCCCGGTAACCCGGCCGGGGACAAGGAGTTAGAGAAAATAGTGGAAATATTGCACAACTGATACGTAACCCGGTCAGCAATAAGAGGTTACCGGGAGGAAAGAATTCAAACTTTGAAGGACAATCAACAAGGATACTGCTGTTAGATCAACGAGAATCTGAACTACCGCCGCTGTAGCAGAACATTGGCGGCTGTCAAGTGGCTGGCGAAATAAAAAAGAACTCGAAACCCACCTCCATTTCAAGCATAGGCGGTGTCCGACGAAAAGCTTGACAAAAAGTCCTATTAGAGGATAAGATTCTGGCCTATTTATGAAAGGCTCAATCATCAAGTTGGTGTGTGCCGGAGGCTTGGTGAGTCTGCTTTTTATCACTTCAGCCCGAGCAGATATGATTATGACCTATGCCGCCTCAGCAGGCGTTACGACTTCCAGTGTTGCCAGTAGCACGATGTACACTTTTGACTCGCTGCCAACGAGTAAAATCGCCTCCAACGTATCGATTGCGATTGATAGCTCAACAACCGGAACAATCAATCACGTCGATATTCTCCCTGCCGACAAATATGGCGGGGCGGCCGATGCCGCTCACACCAATGGTTCGCCCTACGCTGTTCAATCCAATAGCAGCGGCAAAACGCAAACCACAACCTTAACCTTTAATCAACCCATTGATTATTTCGGTTTATGGTGGTCAGCGGGTGACGCCGGAAACCATCTCCTGTTTTATAGCGGTACGAATTTACTAGCAGCAATGGACACGGCTTACCTCACGGGTGAAATCTCATCCGATAAAGCCTATTTCGGTAATCCGACGCCTGGATCTAATCAAGGTCTTGACGCTAATGAGCCATTTGCCTTTCTGAACTTTTTTGATATGGGTGCCCAAGGGATTACCAGTATCGTACTCAGTAATCCTGCCTCATCGGGATTCGAGTCCGACAACTGGACATTCCGAACAGCTGCCTATGGGAGCAACCCTTTCGACGGACCAACTTTGCCAGGTGTGTTAGTTGAAGATGTCAGCGGGACGAATATTGTCGCCAAATACACCTCAGAAAGTCCACCGATTGTTGTTTCCACCCCTGAACCTTCAATGGTTGTTTTTCTAGGGATTGGGACATTGGTGTGTGTGGGTTATGCCTGGCGTCGCCGAGTCAAACGCCACACCGCTTGAGTGGTTGTTAAACGGGTCACGGCTTCATTTCTAGCAACCGATACGATAGTTGATGGGGAACTTGGGTTGTTGGCTGAATGACCACAGCAAATTGGCTGGCCAAGTGGGGACGGTCGTTGAGATTCTTGCGCCCGGTGTGTATGAAGTGGAGTTTCTTGATTCCGAGGGTCGCACGGTCGCGGTTTGTGAACTGAAGCGTGCAGAACTTCTTGTTCTGAAACACGAACCGGCCTTGGCAGCTTAATCGCGACAAAGACACCAGATCGGTTGCCGCTCCCGTTTTCTTCCGCTTCGCCCAGCGCCTTTCCATCACCACTTGCTCTACTGAAAAACATGTCGAGCAACCCATTGACATACCGGCGAATTGCGAAATGTCGCGCTTGTAAAACCAAAGTAAATCGGCGATAGTATGAACGCTATGACAGAATTAATTTTTCTTGTAGAGGACGCCCCCGAAGGTGGCTACACCGCACGAGCTTTAGGTGAATCCATCTTTACCGAAGCGGACACGTTGCCGGAGTTACAGATCAATATCCGCGATGTGGTTCGTTGTCATTTTGAAGAAGGCCAGCAACCCAAAATTGTCCGTTTGCATTTTGTCCGTGAAGAACTTCTGGCGGTATGAAACTGCCGCGTGACCTGTCGGGCGATGATCTCGCCGCAGTGCTTCGCAAACTTGGCTACCAAGTTACCCGCCAAACTGGTAGCCACATGCGCTTGACCACCCAACAGAACGGTCAACACCACGTCAGTGTGCCCCGCCACAACCCGATGCGTGTCGGCACCGTTGGCGGCATCTTGGCCGATGTCGCAACCCATCACCAGATTACCCGCGACGAACTTTTGCAGCGCCTTTTCTGACCGGTGCGGATTTCGGAGGAAAGTTGCCAGGCGTTCCGGGAATAAGTTGCCACTGAATCCGGAGCAAAGTTGCCAGTGATTCCGGTTTGAAAGTTGCCACTTTTCGGCTGAGTCCGGAAGGGGTGGCAACCGAACTCCGAAACGCGGTGCAGCGGCGCTGGATACGGAGGCTATGCTGTCTCCTTTCAACCAATGAAAGGAACAACATCATGGCTCGCAGGCCGATATCCATGCGCAAAACAAAAGAGATCCTACGACTCAAACACGAACTGGGGCTGACCAACCGTCAGATCGCCGCCAGCTTGAACCTCAGTCACACCTGCGTCGGACAACACTTGGCACAGGCGCGGCAGGTGGGAATTGACTGAGAGATGCTACTCGTGCGCGATATTGCGTTGCGACCGAAGACACAGGCCCAAAAAATGCATCACGCAATCTATTTGGATCTCCCTCAGAAAATACTTGGAGGCACAGATCTTTTAGATGAGTCATTTTCTAATTTGAAACCCTAAGCCGAATTATATTCCGCCAATCTCGCGTCTCAATCATTATACCAAGTAGATTGAGAACCGACAAGCTTCACTGTGAACCATTGGTAAATGCTTATAATTTCAGAACATCATAGCGTGCCAAGTCAGACAAATTCTGTCCTAATGATTTAAATTAATTTAATTATAAATTACACAATACGTTGCACCGCAGTTTATTATTGGTATTATGGGAGATAGTTTTTGTGAAATCTTTACCTGTATCATACTCAGGGCAATTCATGCACAAATCCCTCAGATGCAGTGGTTTTTCAGGTTGAGCGGCGCCATCCAAAGCGTTAGCATTAGTACTTATGGCATCGCCTACCATAACCAAGATTGATGACACGGTGGTAAAAGCCAAGCAGGGTTTGGCGGGTTCCGTCATATTTTGCTGGTAGCTGGTGAACATCCGCATTTTGTCTCGAACAATTTTCTGCGCGACTGCGTGGCTAAGTTGCGGCCGGAATGGCCGAGCATCGCGCTAGAAGTTGGTCCGTGCCATTGTTCTAAGAGCCGATAATCCCACAACGGAATAATTCCATGGGGCTTGTTCGATTCTGGCGTAATCTGCCACAACATTGCTCTCGTCGGCCAAGGCAAGGTTACATAGTACAAATACCTGCTCGTACTGTCCCACTTGAGATTTTGCGGATGATAAACCACACCCATCCCGATATCTTCTTCGGGAAACTGATACCCGCGGGATGAAGCCAGCTTTTGAATCTCGACAGGTGGACTTCCTGCATGCGCCATGAATAATCTCCCGGCATAGACGGGATCTCCCGCACCGTCTACTTCGATGTGTC
>Ga0118677_10008633_pt1 | contig 16261 bp, 15 predicted proteins | sample AliMusrvi5mmetaG_FD_86154 | JGI IMG/M metagenome (GOLD analysis project Ga0118677, IMG submission 86154) | reverse complement strand
GTATGGAGCCGGGCGATGTAAAGATCCTAAGAAATGCGGGCGCGCGAGTAACCGACGACGTCGTGCGAACTCTCGTGTTGGCTACCTATCTTCTCGGCGTTGACCGAGTGCTAGTAATGCCCCACACCAACTGTCGAATGGCCTCTGCAACCGAGCCCGAGATTCACGCGCAGATCAAAGCCGAGTTCGACGTTGACACACGCAGCCTGGAGTTTCGGACCGTGACAGACCAGTTCGATGCGTTGGCATACGATGTAAACCGACTTCGGGCGCACCCCCTGCTTCCTCGCAACCTTCAGGTCGCCGGCGGGATCTACGACGTCGTGACAGGTCGATTGGACCTGCAGGACGTGTGACCCTGCTGCGCGTCTGGCACCGCTGCCACGCTTAGTCTCGTGACTATGAACAACGTCGTGGAATTATCGGGGGTCACAAAGCGATTCGGCCGGGTAACCGCCCTAGCGGGACTTGACCTAATGATTTCCGCGGGCGAAGTGCATGCCTTTCTGGGCCCGAACGGGAGCGGCAAGACCACCACACTTCGCCTGATCTTGGGATTACTCCGTGCTGATTCCGGACGTCTTAGCGTGCTCGATCTCGACCCGTGGACGGACTCGACCGAACTGCACCGAAGGTTGGCCTACGTGCCCGGCGATGTTGCACTCTGGCCGAACCTTTCCGGTGGCGAAGCAATCGACCTGCTTGCACGACTACGGGGCGGCCTCGACAACAAACGCCGAGACGAATTGATCACTCGATTCGAACTCGATCCGACAAAGAAGGGGCGCAGTTACTCGAAAGGAAACCGACAGAAGGTTGCACTGATCTCGGCGCTTGCCAGCGACGTCGAGTTATATCTACTCGACGAACCAACCTCCGGCTTGGACCCGTTGATGGAAGCTGCGTTCCGCGAATGCGTTAACGAGTTACGCGCCCGCGGACGCACTGTGCTGCTCTCGTCGCACATCCTGAGTGAAGCAGAAGCACTCTGCGATCGGGTGAGCATCATTCGCTCCGGCGTCGTCGTCGAATCCGGAACGATGGTCGAGCTCAGGCACCTGACGCGCACCACAGTCAACGCGCGGCTCGCGCGAACTCCGGCCGAACTCGACACGCTCCCTGGCATCCACAGCCTGCAGGTGACGCTCCAAGGTGTCAGCGCTCAAGTCGACGACACGGCAATGGACGCCTTCATCTCGAAGATTGCCGAATTCGGAGTACTCGCTCTTGAGAGCCACCCTCCAACGCTGGAAGACCTGTTCCTGCGTCACTACTCAACTGACACAGCATGACCGGAACCTTTGCGCTGCTTCGGTTAGCACTCAGACGCGACCGAATCCTGCTGCCTGCTTGGATTCTGGGGCTGGCCGCGATGGTCTCGATCTCAGTGTCAGCCACGAAAGACTTGTACCCAACCGAAGCCTTACGAATTGGCGCGTCCAGCGCGATAAATGCCACAGCAGCGCTAGTTGGACTCTACGGTCGCATCTACGACCCGACGTCAATCGGCGCGCTTTCACTCATCAAGATGACCTCATTCGGCGCTGCACTTGTTGCGATCGTTTTTGTATTTGTAGTGGTGCGCCATACCCGCACTGAAGAAGAGTCTGGCCGGCTCGAACTCCTTTCGGCCGGAGTGGTCGGTCGGAGCGCGCCATTGGCTGCCGGATTGCTCGCAGGGATCGGGGGAAGTGCTGCGCTTGGGTTGTTAACTGCATTGGGACTAGTCGGCGTTGGCCTGCCAACTTCGGGAAGCATCGCTTTCGGCTTGAGTTGGATGCTCAGTGGCGCCGTGTTCAGCGCCATCGCCGCCGTGGCCGCGCAGGTGACCACATCACACCGCTCCGCAGTCGGCATCAGCGTCGCCGTGATCGGCCTGAGCTATGTACTTCGTGCCGTTGGTGATCTGGCTGCGAATGGACCAAGTTTCCTTTCGTGGTTGTCGCCAATCGGGTGGAGTCAGCAACTTCGTCCCTTCGCCGGAAACCGGTGGGTAGTAGTGGCCCTGCCGCTTTTGCTCACAGGACTGCTGATCCCCCTGGCCTTTGCGCTGCGGGCCCGCAGGGACCTGGGCGCCGGACTGATTCCAGATCGCCCCGGACCTGACCGCGGAGTTCTTGGAAGCACAAGGGCTTTGGCTTGGCGTGTGCAGCGCAGCACGGTGATCGCTTGGCTGGTCGGTTGCATGGCCCTTGGAGGCATCCTTGGTTCAGCAGCACACAACGTGACCGGGCTTCTGGTCTCACCACAAATGCAGAAGTACATCCAGCTGCTGGGCGGCACCCAAGGGTTGATCAAAGCTTTCCTAGCAGCCGAGATCGCAATCATGGCGTCCGTGATCGCCGCCTTCGCAATTTCGGCTACCCTGCGACTACGCAGTGATGAAGTGTCCGGCTACTCCGAACTCCTGCTTGCTACCTCCACGTCCCGCATTCGGTTGGCAATGAACGGGTTCGCTATTGCGGTATTCGGTTCGGCCGCGGTACTCCTCGGCACCGGGATTGCTATCGGGCTGGCCAACGGTCTGGCTAGCGGCGATCCAATTGGCCAAATTGGAGCGTTGCTGGCCGCCGCCGCCGTCCAACCTGATGACGAAGCTGTTCGCGAAACCATGATCCTGTCGATTCGGGAGGGAACAATGAGGGCGCGCATCATCGGGATCGGGCCGATGGCCAGGACGTAATTCACTTGCTTGCCGGCGGCAATCATGTTCTTCAACGGGTCAATGACCAATCCCTTTTCACCATAGCTGCCGTCATCAGTGGTGATGATAACCTTGTCGGCAAATGCGCGAATTTCGTCTTCGAGAATTACCAGTTGCCGGTTCCGCCCGCCAATAATGGCAATAACTTCATTGCCGGCTTGTTTCAACGCTTTTGCCGTTGAATACGCAATGGCTGTGCCGACGCCGCCACCAATCACGACGCATGTCCCAAACTTCTCGATCTCGGAAGGCTTGCCCAACGGCCCGACAACATCGGTGATTGCATCACCGGCTTCGAGGCGATTCAGCATCTTCGTGGTTTTACCGATGCCTTGCACGATAATCGTCACCGTCCCGGCTTGGGGATCAGATTCGGCAATGGTCAGCGGAATCCGCTCCCCGGTTTCAACCACTCGGATAATGACAAACTGGCCGGGCTTTTGCCGTTTGGCAATGCGCGGGGCGGTAATGCGGATTAGTTTTACATCCGGCGCGAGAAACCGCGCTTCAACGACTTGGAATCGATTAGCCATATCAAACACTCTCCAACTGCGTTTGGTTAATTAACTGGGAAATCTGTTCGACAACCTCTTGACCGGCCGCACGGGTCGCCGGTGACAACTCCGTTCCGAAGTTGAAATCGTGGCCGCGGATGCTGAATAACACACCGCGTGGGGCCCGGCCATAAAGCGTCCGCGCCAAACCGAGGATATCGCCCGGGGTCATAAAATGCGCCACCGCGTGGCTTTGAAATCCTGGGACTACTTCCTCAGTTCGCCAAGCATAACTACTCTCCGGAATGGCGGCGTCCACAAAAACGACCAAGTCATAATCACGGACGGTTTCGGCAAAGTCCACTTCGAGTTGGTGGGCGGTTTCAAACGCAACACCCGGCCAGCTGCATTTCTGCAATTCCGCCACGACAAACCAGCCAATGCCGTCGTCTTTGCGACTGTCGTTGCCGTAGCCAATGATCAAGGCTTTCATTTTGTGAGACACGCTATGGCGTGCCAAACCTGTTTGTCAACTACCGGCACGTGATAACGGGCCTTAGACGTCGCGACGGGCGGTGTCAACAACACTGCCGTCGGCATCAAGCAACTCCACCGCAATCGGCATCTTGCCGATGGCGTGGGTGGCGCAACTCAAACACGGGTCGTAACAGCGAATGGCGGCTTCGACACGGTTAAGCATCCCTTCCTGCAGGCGCTTGCTCTTAACGTATTTCTTAGCCACAGCAGTGATGGCTTTGTTCATCGCCAGATTATTATGCCCGGTCGACACGATCAAATTGACCTTTTCGACACGGCCACCTTTATCCACCCAATAGTTGTGGATCAACGTTCCGCGCGGGGCCTCGACAACGCCCACCCCTTGTTCATTACGCGGTTCGCCGAGATAGGTAACATCGGTACTGAGGATGTCGCGATCATTGAGCAGTTGTTCGATCCGCTCCAACGCATACACAACTTCAATCAACCGCGCCCAGTGGTAATAGAAAGTGCTGCTCTGCACCCGGCCCTTGGCCCGCCAGACTTTGAGTTCGGCATTGGCTTTCGGCGTGGAGATTTGCGAGCAAACATTCAACCGCGCCAGCGGCCCGACCCGGTACATGCCTTGCGGATAACCGAACCGTTTGTAATATGGGAACTTCATGTAGGAGAACGACTCGCTCGCCTCGGCAACGTAGTCGAGATAGCTCGCCGGATTCATCTGGTCTTCGACAATATTACCCTTGGCATCAACCAAACGCAGCTTGCCGTCGTAGAGCTCCAGTGAGCCATCCGGTTGCACCAAGCCCATGTAGAGGGAATCGAAATTGGCGAACGTCTCGACTTCCTCGAGATTATTGGCGTGATACCCCTTGAGCAGGTCGAGGGCAAACTTGGCATGCTCATGCGCCTCGGGCAACATCTTCAGCAACTCTTCCCGTTCCGTGCCGGTCATGACTTTGTTAACACCACCGGCAATTGGAAACTCCGGATGAATCTTGCGACCAGCCGTGGTCTTGATAACTTCTTGGCCAATCTTGCGCAGCCGGACACCTTTGATCGCAATTTCCGGCTTCTGGTCAATTAATCCCATCACGTTGCGTTTGGCTGGATCGCTGTCCCACCCCAGCAACATGTCGGGCGCGCTTAGGTGGAAAAAGCTCAACGCATGGCTCTGCGTAATCTGCCCCATATGCATCAACTCGCGCAGTAACTTGGCCGGACGCGGAATCTCGACACCGAGAATCGCATCGCAAGCCTTGGCACTGGCAAGCAAATGGCTCACCGGGCAGATGCCGCAGGTGCGCGGCGTGATTTGTGGCATTTCCTTGAAGTACCGGCCCTCACAGAACTTCTCGAAGCCACGGAATTCGACGACATGGAACTGCGCGTCGCCAACCTCACCGGCCTCATCGAGATGAATACTGATTTTCGCGTGGCCCTCAATCCGGCTCACCGGGTTGATCAAGATAACTTTGCTGTTGGTGTTTTCACTCATAGGTCAATCAAACCTCAGATTCTTCTCAGTCCATTTCGGAGCGCGACCGGCCAGCAACTCCGTTAACGCATACCAAATCGTGTCGGCATCCGGCGGACAGCCTTGGATATAGCCGTCCACCTTTACGATTTCATGAAGTGGCCGGGCTTTGTTTAACAACTTCGGCACTAACTCGTGGTCAGGGATCTCGCCGACCTCCGTGCTCTCGGTCTCGATGTAGGCCCGCGTCAGGCATTCTTCGAGTTTGAACTGGTTACGCAGCACCGGTACGTTACCGGAACAAGCGCAATCACCCAGCGCCAGCAAGATTTTGCACTTGGAACGCAATAGTTCCAACTCGTGCTTTTGGTCCTCGTTATTAACGCAGCCTTCGACAATGCCGACATCGGCCAGCGGCATGTCTTTGACCTTCGTGTCCACAACCGGACTGAACACAATTTCAATCAGCTTGTTCAATTCCACCAGTCGTTCATCGAGATCGAGGAACGACATGTGGCACCCCGAGCAACCACTCAGCCACATCGTGGCAACTTTGACTCTCCCATTTGCACTCATGTGAATAATTCCTCCAAGATCGCCCGGTCTTCACGGGCTTCGCCGTGGGGCGGCAACACTGCTCGCACCGGCAAGGATTGTCCTTCAAAGTTGGTGGTCGTGCCTGTTCGCTCGCTCCAGATCGTTGCCGGCAACACCACCATCGCCAATTTGGTTAACGCTGACGGATAAGCGGATTGGACAACCACGCATTCCACCTCGCGCAACAGATCGGTCATATGCCGCTCCTCCAACCAACGCGCACCACCATCGGGTTCGTCGCTGGCGACAAGGTGCAAGTAGTGCAACGGCTTGGTTTCCAACCACGGCATCACTTCCTCAACAGTTTCCACGCCGGCCGCCGCCAAACCGAAACTGTTCGTACTGCGCGGCATGGCAATCAATGAAATTGATTCGCCAGTCTTTTTCGTTTCCAGCGCACTGATCAAACGTTCGAGCACCGTAACACCAATTGCCGACATTGCAGCCGCGCCGTAAACCAAAACTGGCCGTTGCGCCTCACTCAGATAGCCGCTGATTTTCTGCCAGAACGCACGCTCCAAGCTCACCACTGGTGCCGAGACATCCGCATACGTGTCGAGGTCGCTCTTGCTGGATTGCAACACGATCAACTTCGCCCCGTGCTTGCGGACAGCCACGCGAATGCGCGCAGTCAAAACACCATGATCGTGACCAAGCCGTGCACCCAAAAGAATAATACAGTCGGACGCGTCAATTTTTTTCAGGGCATCCTTGGCCGGGTCGGGTTGCACGCAAATGGCGGCTTCATTGCGCACCACGCGGACACCGATGCGGTCGAATTTGTTACTGATCTTCACAACGGTCTGCGCGGTCTCATTGGTCACGCGCGGCGAAACCAGCATTCCGGTCTGCCACTTGGGAGAATTGGCTTGCGCTTGCTTGACGAACGCAATGGCTTCGGCCCATGTGACCGGAGTTAACTTACCGTTCTTGCGAATTTGTGGCTGGGTAATCCGCTCACGTGGTTCCGTCCAGCTTTGGTACCGGCCTTTCACGCAGAGATGGCCGTTATTGAGGGTGTCGGTATCGCCGAACACATTAATAATCCGACCTTCCTTCGTGGAGACCATCAATCCACAACCGACCGGGCATTCTGCACAGGTGGTGCGGATGACGTCGCTGGTGTTGAGTTTGCCACGGTAGAACTGTGATTTATCAAACAACGCACCAGTCGGGCAGTTCGCGACACAGGCGCCGCAGTGCGTGCAAGTGTCGGATTCACCGAACGTGGTATTGAGGTCCACAATAATCTGGTTGCGCTGACCGCGATTGGAGATGTCCAACGTGTGCGTGCCTTCGATCTCATCACAGGTCCGCACGCACCGGGTGCAAAGGATGCAACGATTGTGATCCAGCCCAAAATACTTACCGGACACATCCATCTTCAGAGCTGGATAGAGGTATGGGAACTGGACATGGTCCATGCTGTGTTTGTAGGCCTGACTCTGTAGTTCGCAGTCACCCTTATTACTTGGGCAGAACGGACAAATGTGATTCCGCTCGCTGAAGAGCAACTCCAAGTTGCATTGGCGCAACTTGAAGAGCCGCTCGCTGTTGGTGATGTATTCGCTACCGTCCGCCGCCGGTGTGGCGCAGGATGGCACGATCTTCGGACTGCCTTTGATTTCAACGATGCACATCCGGCAGCCACCCCATGGCGACAATTCCTTCATGTAACAGAGCGTCGGAATCGTAATGCCGTTGGCATTGGCGATGTCGAGGATCGTCTGCCCAGCGGTAGCGGTGCATTTCTTACCATCAATGATCAGGTTGATTTGTTTTGGAGCGCTCATGCTGTCACCGTGGTTTTGCGGCCGGGAACCGGTTCCAGTTCCGGTCGTGGTGGCGCGACGTGGATGGGGCCGTCGGAGGTTTTCAGAACGGCGTTGAACCGGCAGTTATCGATGCAAGAGCCGCACTGGATGCAGCCATCCTCGATGATGTAATATTTCTTCTGGCCCTTGACCTTGAGAATTGTGTTGGTCGGGCAATTGCGGGCGCAGACTGAGCAACCCACGCACTTATCGTTGTCAATCGTGAAGTCCAACAGGCCCTTGCAAACACGCGCTGGACAACGTTTGTCACGAATGTGCGCGAGATACTCCTCGCGGAAGTAACGAATTGTCGTCAACACGGGGTTTGGCGTTGTCTGACCAAGTCCGCACAAGCTGGCGTCTTTGACCATGGCGGCCAAGGTTCCGAGTTTGGCCAAGTCTTCCTCACTGCCCTCGCCCTCACAGATCCGGTCGAGAATGTTCAACATCTGCCGTGTACCCACCCGACAAGGCGGACATTTGCCGCAGCTTTCGTCACAGCAGAAGTCCATAAAGAACCGTGCGATGTCAACCATGCAGGAGTCTTCGTCCATCACGACAAGACCGCCCGATCCCATGATCGAACCCAACTTCTGGAGGGACTCGTATTCCACCGTCGCATCCAAATGCGCCTCGGGAATCACACCGCCGGAGGGCCCGCCAGTTTGTACAGCTTTGAATTTTTTGCCATTGGGGATACCCCCACCGACTTCAAAAATCATTTCGCGCAACGTCGTGCCGAACGGCAATTCCGCGACACCGGTATTGTTAATCTTGCCGGCCAAACAAAAAACCTTCGTCCCCTTCGTCTTCTCAGTACCAATCGCGCTGTACCATGCGGCACCGCGCTGAATGATGATCGGGATCGTGGCCCAGGTTTCGACATTGTTGATCGTGGTCGGTTTACCCCACAATCCACGCTGAGCCGGGAATGGTGGCCGCGGTTGTGGCTGACCGCGGCGACCCTCAATGGAACGCATCAACGCAGTTTCTTCACCGCAAACGAACGCGCCGGCACCAATCCTGACTTCGAGATCAAAATCAAATCCGCTCCCGAAAAGATTCTTCCCAAGCAGGCCATACTTGTAAGCCTGCTCGATGGCGATATGGAGCCGTTTCACCGCCAGACCGTACTCGGCTCGGATGTAGATAAAACCGCGGTTTGAGCCCATCGCGTAACCGCCGATAGCCATGCCTTCCATGACGCTGTGCGGATCGCCTTCGAGCACCGAGCGATTCATGAACGCGCCGGGATCACCTTCGTCGGCATTACAAACAACATACTTCGGATTGTCCGGCACCTTGGCCATGATTTCCCACTTCATGCCGGTGGGGAATCCTGCGCCGCCGCGGCCACGGATGCCGCTGGTTTTGATTTCCGTGATTACATCTACCGGCTTCATCTGACTCAACACCTTCGCCAGCGACCCGTAACCATCCCGACCGATGTATTCCTCGATATTCTCAGGGTCAATTAAACCACAGTTATTACGCACAATGCGCAACTGCCGATTGAAAAAAGTAAAGTCCGCCTGCGTGGCGATCACCGATTTTGTCTGGGGATCTTTGGGCAGGAGTTGCTCGCAACGACGGCCTTTGACAAAATGCTCCTCCACGAGCAACGGCACGTCGGCAGCTTTCACGTTCTTGTAGAACGTTCCATCGGGATGCACCAACGTGACTGGACCGAGGTCGCACCGCCCCATGCAACCGGTTTCCACGACATCGACTTCCTCGCGCAGTCCGACCTTTCCCAACTCGGCCAACAGCGCGTCGCGCGTGATCAGGCTGCCGGCACTGGTGCAACCAGTTCCCGTGCAAACCAAAATATGAGCTCTTTTCATAATAACTATTCCTCGTTACATTCGCCGACCGGCACGCGCCTCCCGTCCGCTCCAACCCCGCAAGTTGCGCTCCGTGCCGTGGTGACGAGTCTCAGGCTTCCTTGACTTTGCCGACGGCCAGCGTTTCGACCTTCTTGCCAGTCTCGAGGTGCTGCGACACGATCTGGCGTGCGCCCTCCGAGTTCACGTTGGCATAGGTCGTCTTCTCGCCGTTGGCTTCTTCAATCCGCACAACCGGCTCGGCATCCACCAATCCGATCTCGCCAGTAATGGTGACTTCGACATCATCAATGCCGCGTTTCTCGATCTCATCGAGCATCGTGGTCATCACATCGCGCGCGCCGGCGGCAATGCCGCTGGTGCCCATGCTGACAACGACCCGGTACTTCTTATTGCCTTCGCGCAAGGCGACATGGCGCTGGGCTTTCTCTTTTAGCTTCTTGAGTTCATCAAGGTTCATGGCTTTGTTCCTTCCTGTTGGTGGAGTTCTTGCGAACTAAACTGAAATGTTTCCTTGTCCGTCCGGTACTTCAACTGCACATCGACTTTTTCATTGGCCGCGCACAGCGCCAAAATTGTGGAATTCAAGTCGCCCACTGGCGGGCGATCAACATGTCCGAGCCGCATCGACGCAGTAACTGATGTCCCATTGCCTAAAACAGATCGCATATGAAAATGCCCATCGCACATTTCACAAGTCTGCCGCAACATTGCCAAGCCCAGCCCGATGTTTTTCTTGCGGCTCAGCTTACTTGTCGTCCGCCGGTCGAGCACCCGCGTCAACGTTGCCGCGTCCATCCCCCGCCCGTTATCGCGAACGCGTAAGATGAGAAAGTCATGCCGCTCGCTTTCCACAACCGCGATCTCCACGCGTCGCGCACCAGCGGCGAGCGAGTTCATCGCAATATCAAGAACGTGCATGGAGAGTTCGTCCATCATAGCGTCGGTTCAGCCTAACTGTACTTCTTGAGCTCCTTGGTGCAGAACTTCTGCACCTTGTCCGGCGTAATCATGCCATACACATCGTCGCCAATCGTAATCGCCGGCGCCAAGGCGCAGGCGCCGATGCACCGGGCACTATGCAAACTGAAAATTCCGTCTTTGGTGGTTTCGCCTTCCTTCACACCCAAGACCTGTCCCAGCCGATCCATGGTCTGTTGCGCGCCGCGCACGTGACAGGTTGTGCCCCGGCAAACCAAAATCTGGTGCTTGCCGCGCGGAACCACGGAAAAGAAATTATAGAACGTCGCCACACCGTACACCTGCGCCAATGGCATCCGCATCGCACCGGCCACATACCGCAGGACATCTGTCGCGAGATAACCAAAAGTGTGTTGCGCGGCATGCAAGATCTGGATCAATGCCGTCGGCTCATATTTATAGTGCGCCATCGTCTGGTCGAGTTGGGCGAACCGTTGATCACCGCTCGGGTGATGCGGCAGATTGGGAGCAGTTTGTGGTTGGACTTCTTGGCTCATGATTTCCTCATTCGTGAATACCGGCCTGCCAAAGCTTGCCGGCGGCTTCATAAGTGGTCAATGGCGTCGCCAGCAAGGCAATCCCTTCTTCTTCAGCCTCGACAATGACGCTGGCGTCCGGTTTTCGCCCGCACGTGAACAACACTGCGGGAATATCCTTGGTTGCCGCCACAGAGACAACATTGCGATGCACTTGAACCGTGGCCCACAGCATCCCAGGCTGGGCATGTGCGAGCACATCGCTAAGCAAATCAGAAATATAACAACCATGGATAGTGGCATCAACCGTGTTAGTTATCAGTGTTGCCTGAATTGTCAATAAAACATCCGGTAATTTTGCATTCGCTTCGAGTTTCATGATGCACCGGTGACCTTTCGTAAAAAAACTTCTGAATGAACAAAGGTCTTTTGACCGTTACTGGACTTGATCTCAAACACATCCGAGCACTTCTTCATGTTGGGCAATCCCATCCCGGCGCCGAAGCCCAATTCCCGTGGCAACCGGCCCGCCGTGGACCACCCTTCTTGCATGGCTTGATTGACATCTTCAATACCAGGCCCGGTATCCACGGCATCAACCACCACCTTGTCGGGATCAATCGCCACGGTAATCTCGCCGCCAAGCGAATGAATGATGATATTGGTTTCAGCTTCATACACCACGATGGCCGCCCGCCGACGAACATCCGGGTCAATCCCGCGTTCGCGAAGCACTTGCCGGAGCCGTTGGGAAACTTTGCCGGCGCTGTCGTAATCGCCGGTTCGAACTTGCGCCCGAATCACAATGCGCTGTGCCAGTTCATCACTGGCACGTCCCGCCAGCGATGCCGCTTCAAATGCAATGGCTTCCTCGGCGCGTTTTTCCAATTGATGCATCAGGCAGTTGGTGATATCGCCGCGCGTCAGCACGCCCACCAGCCGGTCAGCGCTATCCACGACCGGGAACCGCCCAAAACCATGCCGCTCAAATTCCGCCACGGCCCGCACCAGTGAAAAATGATCACGGATGGTAATGACCCCGCGCGCCATCCGTTTCTCGGCCAAGTCATCAATGTGACCTTTATCGAGCGCGGTGATGATATCTTCGATGGTGACGATCCCCAGCAACTTTGAGCCCAATTGAATCGGCACGCCTGAGATTTTGTGCTGCTTCATCAACTTCTGAATTGTCCGCAGCGAATCGCTCGGCAACGCGGTAAACGGCGGATGACTCATCGCATCCCGCACCCGCAATTCGTACACGAGCACTTGCGCAATTGTGATTTTGCGCGCGTCTCCCGCGCTAAGCACCGGCTCGGTTGTCGGCGCAGTGTTCATCAACAATCAAGCCGTTTTGGCCGCCGTCAGCACAATCCGCACATCGGCGACGTGCGCCCCCTTGCCTTCGGCGTGCACGATCAATGGGTTGATGTCGAGTTCCGCGATCTCCGGGAAATCGACCACCAATTGCGACAACCGTTCGAGGCACTCGGCAATGGTGGCTGTATCGGCCGGCGGCTGGCCGCGGAAACTTTCAAACACTTTCGCCGCGCGAATCGACGTGATCATATTCTTCGCACTCAGTTCCCGAATCGGCACGAGACGGAAACTCACATCCTTGAGGACTTCGACAAACGTGCCGCCCAAGCCAAACATCACGATATGTCCGAAAGCCGGGTCCTTGCTGATGCCCAGGATGACCTCGACGCCCTTCGGCGCCATCTGTACAACTTCCACGCCGAGGAGCCGCGCGTTGGGCAGCTTTTGTTTCACCCCGTTTGTGATTTTCTCAAACCCAACCCGGGCTTCCTCGGCAGTGGAAATATTCAACAACACGCCGCCAACGTCGAACTTGTGGACGACATCCGGCGACACAATCTTCATCACAGCCGGCGCGCCGATCTTCTTGAACAACGCCGCCGCTTCATCGGCCGACTTGGAGAGCCCGTGCTTCAACGTCGGAAACCCGTACGCATCCAACACCGCCAGCGACTCCAACTCCGGCAAGAAAGTCCGCCCTTCCGCGCGCACCTGCGCAAAAATCTCTTTCACCGCGCCAGTATCGGCCTTGAACTTCCGCTCCTTCGTGCGCGGCCGTTCAATCCATTGGACATGCTTGGCCATCGCGGCCAGCGACCGTGACGCGTTCTCGGGAAACTGGTAATGCGGCACGCCGTGCTTCTCTAAAATCTGAATGCCGGCCGCCACGTCCACCGCGCCGAGGAACGACGCCAAAACCGGCTTCTTCCCGGCGCTGGCCGTCTTGCCGACGGTTTCGGCAATCGCTTCGATATCGGTCATCGATTGCGGCGTCAACAACACCACCACGCCTTCCACGTTTTGATCGGCGAGCACGGCCTCCATCGCCGCTGTATACCGGTCGCACGTCGCGTCGCCAATCACGTCGATCGGATTATGGAAATTCGCGGTCGGGGGTAATTTGCCTTTGAGTGATTCAAGTGTCTCAGGTCGCAGTTTGGCAAGTTCGAGTCCATGGCGGATGGCGGCATCGGTGGCCATGACGCCGGGGCCGCCCGCATTTGTCACAATGGCGAAGTGATTGCTTTTCGGCAACGGCTGACGCGAAAACCCGACTGCGAAATCGAAAAGTTCTTCCACCGAATCCACCCGCAGGATCCCGGCTTGCTGGAAGATCGCATCATACACCGCATCGCTGCCGGCCAACGCGCCGGTATGCGACTGCGACGCCGCCGCGCCTTGCGACGTGCGGCCGGACTTGATGGCCAGCACCGGCTTCTTCAACTCGCCGGTCACTTCGCGGGCCACCTCGATAAATTTGCGCCCGTCGGCCATCGATTCCAAGTACATCAAGATCACATCCGTGGCTTTGTCGTGCGCGAGGTATTGCAGCAACTCCACTTCCGTCACGTCGGCTTTATTGCCGATGCTAACGAACTTTGAGAACCCGATGTTCCGGCCCCGCGCATAGTCGAGGATGCCGGCGCAGAGCGCACCGCTCTGCGACACAAAGCCGATGTTGCCATGCCGCGGCATGCACCGCCCAAAGCTAGCGCTCAACATTGTGTCCGGGTCCGTGTTGATCACGCCCAAACAGTTCGGCCCGATCAACGGAATCTTGTGATGGCGGACAACTTCGACAACCTTCTTCTCCAACGCCAAGCCTTCCGCCCCGACTTCACGAAAACCGGCCGAGATGATGATCATCCCTTTCACGCCCTTCTTGGCGCACTCCTCGACCACTTGCAGCGCCGACGCCGGCGGCACCATCACGCACGCCAAATCAATCTCGTCAGGAATCTCCGAGATGTTCTTGTAAGAGTGGACGCCGCAGATGGACGGCGCCTTGGGATTGACCGGATACAACGTTCCGCAATACCCACCATACAAGATGTTCCGGAAAATGGCGTTGCCGACATTTCCTTGCCGGTTGGAAGCGCCAATTACGGCAATTGATTTCGGACGAAAAATTGCATCAAGCGGTTGATTTGCAGACGACACAGCGACAGAAGATGTTTTGGTAGTCATAGTCTCACCTTATTTATTAGCAACGACCTTGCCAATTATCAACAGTTACCGGCTAACAGTCACAACATATTGCCTACAAAAGAAATCGAATTCTTTCCCGCCGGCAAATCACACGCCGATTCCCAAGAATCTTCAAGACAAACTGTCAGTTGCCGACAACTTGCCGACAGATTGTCAGACCGTGGAAAACTCTTGCTACCGGCGTGTCAGCCAGTCATCCTTCCCGCATGAAACGCATTGATGGCCGCTGCCCCGATCAACTTCGCCCGCTCAAAATCAAAACCAACTTCGCCGCCACTCCAGCCGGCGCCGTGCTCATTGAAATGGGCAAGACCCGCGTCATCTGCGCCGCGTCCATTGAGGACGGCGTCCCGCAATGGATGCGCAAACAAGGCGTCGAAGGCGGCTGGATCACCGCCGAATATTCCATGTTGCCCTATTGCACCTCCCCGCGCAAATCCCGCGAGATCAGCCGCGGCAAGATCGAAGGCCGCACCCAGGAAATCCAACGCCTCATCGGCCGCTCATTACGCGCCGTGATTGACATGGAGAAACTTGGCGAACGCACCCTCTGGCTGGATTGCGATGTCCTCGAAGCCGACGGCGGCACCCGCACCGCGTCCATTACCGGCGCCTACGTCGCCGTGGCATTGGCCGTCCGCCGGTTAATGGCCGACGGCAAACTCGAAACCGACCCCTTGCGTTCCGCAGTCGCCGCCATCAGCGTCGGCATCGTGGACGGCGAACCGTTGCTGGATTTGAATTACGCCGAAGACGTCAAGGCCGCAGTGGACATGAATGTGGTCATGACCGAAGCCGGTCAATTCGTCGAAGTGCAAGGCACCGGCGAAGAAGCCCCGTTCACCAAGGAGCAACTCAACGCCCTGCTCCAGCTCGGTGAAAAAGGCATCCAGAAACTAATCGCCGCCCAGAAAAAAGCCCTCCGCTAACCCGCCGTGGACTTCAGACGCAGGACATTTCTTTGAGGCCGGCACGAAAATTGGTTGATTGGTTGCGCAATTATTTAATGTTACGATGGAATTTGTTTGCGTCGTCATGGAATGACTTTGATTCACGACGGAATGACCTTGATTTGACGGTAAATTAGGCCGATTTGAGCAAAAATGAAGCTTAGTAAGGTCAAAACTGGTTGAATTGAGGGAACCCTAGGTTGCTGGAGTGGGGGTTCAGACAGGCTTCTGACCGGGATGGCGCGCGCATGAAATGCGTGTTTGCTATTCCGGTAATTGGGTTCAAGCCAATGCCATTGGCGGTTTCAATGAAACTTGAAATTCCAATCGAAGTAATCAATGCGACGACGCACTGCCCGAAGAAGTTCGCCTGCCTCTCCCAACCGGTCGAAACAATCTGCCAAGTGACTTACGCGCCGGATGGCAAAATCCATTTTGTGCGCTGCACAACGACTGCGCCGTGCGCTTATCGCCAGACCCATAGTGAGTGGCACATCTGCACCTGCCCGACCCGAATCGCAATCAACAACCGATACGGAATCTAGCCGGTGTGCAGTCGGTTACTCGCCTTTGTTGAACGTGACGTAGTTCTCGGTCAGATCGCAGGTGTGCATGGTGCAATGGCCGTGGCCAAGATGCAGGTCAATGCGAATCGTGAACGTCGGGGTCTTGACGATCTTCTTCAGCTTGGCCAAGGGAACCCGCGTGGGCTGGCCGGCTTTCACGGCTGTCAGGCCGTCGTAGGCGATGTCCACCAGTTCTTCCACAACTTTGCAACGGCTGTAGCCGATGGCGTCCATCAACCGGCCCCAGTTCGGGTCGCCGCCGCACCAGCTCGTTTTCACCAAGGCGGAATTGCTCACCGCGCGCGCCGCAAACTCGGCGTCCCGGTCGTTCT
>Ga0118677_10008631_pt1 | contig 16261 bp, 7 predicted proteins | sample AliMusrvi5mmetaG_FD_86154 | JGI IMG/M metagenome (GOLD analysis project Ga0118677, IMG submission 86154) | reverse complement strand
GCGAGGACCCTGTCGTCGCGCGATATGCCCGGCTCCGAGCGCATCGACTGGAGGAGGTTCGCGAGCGCGCCGTGGCTGATCGGGACGCCCTTGGGCTTGCCGGTGGACCCCGAGGTGAAGAGCACGTAGGCCACCTGGTCGGGCCCTGGAGCAGGGAGAACGACTCCCTCTGGCGCGGCTTCCGCGCTTGCGCACAGGATCTTCACGCCGGAACCGAGGGCTGCCGCCTCGGCCTCGAGCGGGGCGGCCGTGACGATGAGCTGTATCCCGGCGTCGGAAACGATACCGGCGAGGCGGTCGCGGGGAAAATGGGGATCGAGCGGGACATAGGCTCCGCCCGCCTTCCATACCCCGACAAGCGAAGGCAGAAGCCACTCGTCGCGGTTCAGATAGACTCCGATACATTCCCCGCTAAGCGAGCCCGCCGCGACGAGCCTCCGGGCGATATCGTCGGACAGCCTGTCCAGGTCCCCATACGTGAGCGTGACGTCGCCCGACTTTACGGCGGTCGACTCGTGGGAGGATGCCAGGGCCTCCCTGAACAGGTCGAGGAAAGTGCGGCCGAGATATCCCGGCACTTCCGTGCTGTTCGTCCGATCGACGAGTTCCCTGCTCTGCGCGTCCATGAGATCGACCTGGTCAAGCCTGCCCTCGAAGCCCTCCGACAGCGCTTCTGCGACGCGCATGAAGTTCGAGACGAAGGCTTGCATGCTCGCCGCGTCGAAGATGTCGGTCGAGTACTCGAAGGTTCCCTCGAAACTCTCTCTTTCGGACATGTACAGGGCAATGTCGTTTTCCGTCACGCCACGGTCCAAGGAACCGGGCGTGAACATCGGGACGCCACTAGCCCGTTGCGCTGTATGCCGCGACATGTAGCTCTGGAAGGCGAACATGACCTGGTAAATCGGATTGATGTTCGTCGTGCGCGGCACGTCGAGCAGGCCGACGAGCTTGTCGAGCCCGAGCGAGGAATGGTCCCACGCCGAGAGGAATTGCTCCTTGACGTAATTGAACCACGCCCCACGATCCAGGCCCTCGCTCACGTCTAATCGCAGAGGTATTGTCCGGATGAAATATCCAAACAGCCCCCGCAGCTCCTCCTGTTCCCGGTTCGCGTACGGCGTCCCGATAACCACCGTCTCCTGCGTCGAGTATTTCCTCATGAGAAACGCCAGGCATCCCAAAAAGAACATGTTAGGAGTTATCGAATACCCTTCGCATGCGGCATGGAATCTAGCCGACATTGTCGCGTCGAACGCGAAGTGGAGCGAGGATCCCCGGCCGGAGGATTCCCGCGGCCGGGGTCGGTCCAGCGGCAGGTCATGCGCCTCGGGGATCCCCTTCAGGTACTCTTTCCAGAAGGCGACCACGCCTTCGGCGGGCGGGGCCGTTGTTCCCCGCTCCCACGCCGCGTAGTCCCCGTAGTCCACCGGAAGCGCAGGGAGCGCCCATGTCGCATCCGCCGCGTGGCCGTAGAGCCCCTCGATCTCGTTGCAGAAGATGTCGGAGGACCAGCCGTCGGAGAAAATGTGCGGTACGAGCAGGCACACGCGGATGCTTTCCCCGCTTAGGCGCACGATCGTGGCTCTCACGAAGGGATACTGCGAAAATGCCAGCGGGGTTCCTGCCAGATCCCTGACGTGAGCGCCGAATGCCTCGTGGGCCTCGTCGCCTTCCAGACCGCGCAGGTCCAGTTCATCGATCGGTATCTCCGCCTTGTCGACGAATGACATGCGCGACGTTCCGTCCACGGTTTCGATGAAGGCACGGAACAGGTCATGCCGGTCGAAGAAGCGCCCAAGCGCATCCTTGAGCCGCGGGATATCGCACTCTCCATCGATCTCGACGAGATGCACAAGGTTGTACAGGGGCTTGTCGGGGTCCATCTCGTGCAGGAACCACAGCCGCTCCTGCTGGGACGCCAGCGGGGCGTGGCTCCGGTCATTTCTTCGGGTTAGTGCAGGCACAGACGAGGGAAGCCCGGCGCTTGCGGCTTCGATGCCCCCAAGGCCGGAAGTCACGCCATCAAGCAGCGCCGCAAGGGTTGGCGTGCGGAGAAAATCGGAAACGTTGACAACCACCTTGAAACGCGAACGGATGGACTGGAGAAGTTGAACAGCGATCAGTGAATCTCCGCCCGCATCGAAGAAATCGCCATCCACGCTTTCGTCGCGTTGTCCGAGCGTCTTTTTCCAAATCTGGAGAATGCTTTCCGAGACCGAAAGTCCCTTTCCAGGCTTAGAAGACGATGCTTCGCTTTCCATGGATGAGGTGCCGCGATCATGGGAGGTCGATGCCCTCTCCGATGTCTTCGGATGATATTGGGGCCAGAATTTCTTCTCGGCGAAGGCATATCCCGGAACAAAGACCAGTGACTCGGGGGCACAGCGATCAGTTTTCCAGGAAACTGGGCACCCGCGTTCCCAGGCCTTGATGAGACATGCATCGAAGTGCTCATCCGTCACCTTGGGATTCGGAAGAGCTTGGATTAAAGCGACATTGCCGGCCACCTCTGCCCCGATGAATCCCGATAGCACCCTGCCCGGGCCGGCCTCGAAGACGGTGGGACTTCCAAGCGCCACTATGGCTTTCGCGCATTTATCGAAACGAACCGGATTGCGCAGCTGGTTTCTCCAGTAGGATATCCAGGCGACGCTTTCAGGAAGCCAGACCCCGTCCATGTTGGAAAGGAAAGGGATCGTCGCTTTGCTGTATGATACCGCCCTCAGGTCTTTCTCGAAGGAATCGAGAATGTCATCCATAAGCGGCGAATGAAAGGCACGACGCGTCTTGAGGCGCTTGAAACGCAGCGCCGCTTTCTCCAGCGAGGATTCGAGCCTTTCGATGTTTTCCACCGCGCCGGAAAGGACAAGCTGCCCATCGGTATTGATGACGGATATGTACACGCCTTCAAAAAAATAGGGTTCGATTTGTTCCAGCGGAGCGGAAACGGCGGTCATGGCGCCGATCGGGGCCTGCTGCATCCAATATCCCCGTTTGGTGACGAGCGACAAGCCGTCTTCGAAACTCAAGACGCCCGCGATCGCCGCGGCGGCATACTCCCCGATGCTATGACCCGCCACCGCCGTAGGAATGATGCCCCGGCTTATGAGCTCCCTGGCGAGGGCATACTCGATGATATAGAGGAGAGGCTGCGTAATGTCTGTTTCCGCGATGGCCTCGTCATGGCCGGTTTCGAACAAATAGGAGCGGATCTTCCCAATTCCGATCTTCTCGCAATGCGCGAGGCCTTTGTCGATCCATTCCGAAAAGACCGCCAGGACGCCATAATAGTTGCGAGCCATCCCGGAGAATTGCGCCCCCTGTCCAGGGAACACGAACACCCGGTTCCCGCCCAGCGTGGAATCGGCTGCCTCTGACTCTCCCTCCAATTCCAGGATGAGCGTTTCAAGATCTCGGGCTGTCCCTCCCCAGCGGTAACGAAAGTCATGGCGGGAACGGGCATATTTCCTGATGACGTCTTCCATCGGGACGTCTCGATGAGTTTTGAGGAAGGATGCGATATCCTTCTTCTGCTTTTGGATCGATTCATCTTTCTTTGCAGAGAGCAGGATCAATCGTTCGCCGATCGCTTCGCGCCGTCCGGGCTGGACTGGCGGACTTTCCACAATCGCATGCGCGTTCGTCCCGCCAATGCCGAACGAGCTGACTCCAGCGATTCGCTTCCCATCCTTGAGTGGCCACTCGACCGTTTCCTTGTTGATCCTGAATTTGGAAGACTCCAGAGCGAGTTGGGGATTGCCGACATTGTAATGCAGGAGAGGAGGAACGATGCCCGTGTTTACGACAAGGGCAGTCTTGATGAGCGAAACGATCCCCGCAGCGGCATCGGTATGCCCGATATTGGCCTTGATCGATCCAAGCCAGCAATACGGTTCTTGAATCTCGCTCTTCCTGAACGCGTGGGCGAGCGCCTGAACCTCGATGGGATCGCCGATGTATGTCGCCGTTCCATGGGTCTCCACGAACCCAATATCCTCCGGCCTAACATCGGCGATTGCCTGCGCGAGTTCAATGGCTTCCGCCTGGCCCTGGTAGCTGGGCGCTGTAAATCCCACCTTGTCGCTGCCATCGTTATTGATGGCTACCGCGTCGATGACCGCATAGATGAAATCGCCGGCTTCGAGGGCATCGGAAAGACGCTTGAGGCAGACAACACCCACAGCCTCGCCGCTGAGGATGCCGTCGGCGCGTTCGTCGAAGGGCATGCATTTGCCGCTTTTCGACATGATCATTCCCTCGACGTAGGTATAGCCGAGATTTCTCGGAGAACGTATTGAGACCGCGCCGGCAAGTGCCAGGTCGCAACCCCAGGCGAGGAGCGACTGGGCGGCAAGCCCGACAACGGTCAGCCCCGTCGAGCAGGCCGTGAGTATGTTCAGGCTTGGTCCTCTCAAGTCCAGCTTGTAGGAAACCCTCGTCGAGAGGAAATCCCTGTTGGTGCCAAGCTTCTGCCTGAAATCTTCGAGCCCTCCCACTGGGGATCCATCGTTTAGCAAGGACTGGTATTGCGTCGAGCTGCCGCCCGCGAAAACACCCACCGGCGCATCGATTCGACCGGCCTCATAGCCTGCGTCCTCCAATGCCAGCCAGCAATGCGAGAGGAACAGTCGTTGCTGTGGATCAGTGACAAAGGCTTCGCCCGGCGACATGTCGAAAAACTCGTTGTCGAAGAATTCGGCATTGCCCAGATAGCCGCCCTTGGTTATGTAGTCGGGGTTTTCGATTTCCTCGCGAGTGGCTCCGACATCAATGAGGGATTCCGCGGCGATATCGGATATTCCTTCTTCCTTTCGGCAGAGCAAACCCCATAGCTCGGGAATGTTCTTTGCTCCAGGAAATGCGCCTGACATGCCGATGATCGCAATTTTCTCCATTTACGTACCTTCCCTATGTCGTATGACAGATCAGTCTGGAGTTCCGCGTATGGGCCGGACGACCCGGCCCTGAGTTGTCGCGGAGCGCTGGCGTTGCGCCCTTGCGTTTATGGATTCACTGTTCTCGGACTCGCCTTCGCGCAGATAGGCTTCCATCTTCCTCACTGTTGGATACTGGAAGAGGGTGACGACACGCAGATTCTTGCCATGCACGCCTTCCATTACCCTCGTGTTCAGTTTGCGGATGAGTTCAACGGCGAGCAACGAGTGACCACCAAGGTCGAAAAAGTTCTCGTCGATCCCCGTCACCGTGCAGCCCAGGACCTCGCCCCAGACCGCAAGCAATTGTTCCTGTAGTGTCGTGCCGGCTGTTTCCTGTTTCGCTGCCTCGCTCGTTATTGCGGGCAAGGGCAGGGATTTCCTGTCCGTCTTGCCGCTCGGGGTGCGCGGGAAATCATCCATTGCCATGAAATGGCCTGGCACCATATAGTCCGGCAGGTTTTTCCGTATTTCAGCCTTGAGCCTGGATTCGTCGATGGCGGCGTAGGCTCTGTAATACGCGACAATGCGCTTGTCCTGTTCGGAACGGTTCCAGACCGTGCAGATCGCTTCCCTTATTCCGGGAACCGATAGCATGACTGCCTCGATCTCGCCGAGTTCCACGCGGAAACCCCGGATCTTGACCTGGAAATCGTTGCGTCCAAGATACCTGAAATCACCAGTTGGTCCCTGCTGCACCAGGTCGCCGGTCTTGTAGACCCGTCTCTTTGTGCCGTCGTCCTCGATCTCGACGAAGCGCTCGGCGGTCAGGTCCGGACGGTTAAAGTAGCCAGCAGAGACACCCTCGCCATAGATCCCCAATTCGCCCGGTATGCCCAGAGGGAGAGGCCGGTTTGCGGGATCGAGAACCAAAAAACCGGTGTTCGCCATTGGTTTTCCTATGCATGGGGGCGAGGATTCCGGGATGACACGGTATTGGGATACGCAAACAGTTGTTTCGGTTGGTCCATAGCCATTCCACACGGAGACCCCTGTTGCGAGCAAATCATCCGCGAGTTGTCGAGGAAAAGCCTCCCCTCCTGCTATGATTTTCATTCCGGGGTGGCATTTCCAGCCAGTCTCGAGAAGGAGCGACCAGCGCGAGGGGGTTGCCACCATGAATGTCACTTTTTCGCGTTCGATGATTTGGACAATGGCATCAACGTCCTTCGCGGTTTCATCATCGAGGAGGACGGTGCGTGCCCCGCTGATCAGCGGAAGAAGTATCTCCACCGCGGACATATCGAATGCTATTGTGGTGAAAGCGAGAATGGTGTCGTCCCTGGAGATTCCCGGTTCGAAACGCAAGGTCTGAAGGTTGTTGGCGAGGGATCCGTGCCGGATGGGCACACCCTTCGGCTTGCCCGTGGATCCAGAAGTGAACAGGACATAGGCATTCATATCGGCGGTGACGGCCGGGAGCACGGCACCGGCTTCCAAGGCTCCTGTGTCCACACACAGTGTGCGCACTCCGCTTGCGAGCGCGACAGCCTCGGCGTGCAGCGTCGTTGTCGTGACAATGACGCTGAGCCCGGCGTCCTCGATGATTCCGGCCAGACGGTCGTGAGGGTACTGGGGATCGAGGGGGACAAATGCCCCGCCGGCCTTGAATACCCCGATGAGCGACGGAAGAAGCCATCGGTCGCGCTGGAGGTAGACACCAACAGGCTCCCCGGCCCGCAGCCCGGAGACGACGAGCCGATTGGCGATGCCATCGGACAGAGTGTCCAATTCACCGTACGTCAGGACCGATTCACCCGATTTCACGGCGGGCATGTCACGGCAAGATTCAAGTTTTTCCTTGAAGAGTTCGAGGAAGGTGCGGCCCAGATACGAAGGCATCTCGGTGCGGTTCGTGCTGTCGATGATTCCCCGCCCCTTGGGGTCCATAAGATCGATTTGGTCGAGTCGGTCGGCGATCCCGCCCGCCAGAGCCTCCACAGCGCGTTGGAAATTCGCGGCAAAAACTTCAATGCTCGCCGCATCGAAAAGCTCGGCCTTGTACTCCAGTGCCCCCTCGAAATTGCCCTTGTCCCAGACATACAGGGCAATGTCGCTCATCGAGGTGTCGCTTCGCCGCGACTCATATTCCTGGAAGGCAAAGAACAGTTGCCAGATTGGGTTCATAGTGGCGTTGCGTGGAGCTGCGGCCAAATCGATGAGCTCATCGAGCCCGATCCGTGTGTGGGCCCATACCGAATGGAACTGGCCCTGCACGTACGCGAGCCAATTGGCCGTTTTCGAAGTCTCATCGACGTCGATGCGAATCGGAATGTAGCGCGTGAAACATCCGAACAGACCTTGAATCTCCTCCTGTTCCTGGGTCTCATACGGCGTTCCAATGACTACCGTCTCCTGGGCGGAGTATTTCCCTGCCAAGAACGCTAGGACCGCGAGGAAAAAGACGTTTGGAGTGAGGGAATGCGCGTCGCAGACGGCTCGAATCTGGGATGAAACCTGGGATTGCAGTTTGAATCGCACAGCGGACGATTTTCCCGAACTCTCCATCTGCCGCGGCCGGTCGAGCGGCAGACCGTGCGACTCGGGTATTGCCCTCAGATAGCCTTTCCAGAACGAGACCACCGATTCGTCCGCATACATGAAGCTGTAATTCAGCGATGCCGCGAACAAAAACATGCGCTCGAGTGCGACTCGGTATTCGGAAGGGCATCGATCCCGTATGGGTTTTGGATCCGTGAGGAACGGCATGACTGGAATCGCAGATACGCGCGTCCGCAGGAAGCCCAGATCGCTGTCTTCCGTGTGATACCAAAACAGAGGCGTCGTGTCGCGGTAGATTTTCCGATTTAATATGATCTTCAGCCAAAGGTTCTGGTCCTCGCCGAATGTGCAATGTTGCTCGTAAAATCCGCCAAAATCATTGAAGACATCACGCCGGCAAACCACCACCCATGACTGAAGGAATATTAATGAGCCCCACATCTCGCTCGCTTCGCTGTCGGGAGCGAGGCGCCATGGCCCGGTGCTGATGCCAACATTGAAGGGTGGGATTGTCGTAGCTTCGGTTTTTTCGGGACCCCTATAGTGATTGACAACGCTCAGGACGCAATCCGGATTGTTCTCGAGATTTCGGAGCGAGGTTTGCAGGAAGTCGGGGAAATACTCGTCATCTGCGTCGAGGAATGCCACATATTTCGAGGAGGATTCCTTGACACCCCTGTTGCGTGCGGCCCCTGGGCCAGCGTTGGGTTGCTGGATCAGACGCACGCGGGGATCAGTGTAGGCTCTGACGATTTCGGGACTGCCATCGGTTGAACCGTCATCAATGACCACGATTTCGAAATCTTGCCACGTTTGAGCCAAGGCCGAATCAATGGCGCGGGCCACAAACTTCACTTTGTTGTAGAGCGGCATTATTATGCTTATTGATGCCATGTTTCTCTCCCTAGGATGTCGCTAGGAGAGATGCGGAGCATCTGCCCGGCAATATATCCTTTGAAAACCTGATTACTTTTCAACAGCCAATCCGAGATTTACAAGATAGCCAGCATATTTTGCCTTCTGCGGGTATCTCTTCATCGCCGAGCTATCTTCTATGGGTTTGTGCTCCTCGTCAAGTGTATGGTAGGTTTGGACAGAATGAAAAAGGTGATCCTCATCGCCGGCGCCGCAGGCCTCTGCATCGCAGGCCTTACCTTGGGAAGCTTTTTCGCGGGATTCTTGCCGGACCGGGTCGCCCCCAGACCTGCCGGCGATCGGCGCCTGCCCATAGGGATCCTTGGCGATTCCGACAGCCAGGGCTACGCCGACTCTCTCTGGTTCCCGGCAGGCTCGGCATCTCGTGGGGGCCCTTGGCGCAAGATCACCTCGCAGTGGACCGAAATCCTCGCGGAGCTCAGACCGGCGGAGGTCGACCTGGGCGACGAGGGCATCTGGGGCGGGCGCAGCCTCATTGTCCGCCTCCTCGAAGGCCTCGGCTTCCGGCGCCGCGCCCCGATTAAAAAGGATCGGCAATACAACCTCGCCTTCGCCGGCGCCCGCCCCCGACTCGTCGATGACCAGCTCGCCTTCGCCCATCTGCCCGCGCAGCGCGTCCGCTGCTTCCTCGGCGCTTCCGTAATACTTGACCAGCGCCGTCTTGATCGCGTCGGTGATGTCGAAAGTGAACGCATCATAGCCGCCCTTATGGGATCCTACCAGCTTGTCATTGACGAGGACATTGGATTCATAATCCACTGCGCCAAAATGAATCAACAAGCGTTCCCCTGTCGCCAGCGCGGGCGCCGTAAAGGACCGCGAATACCAAAGGCGCTGTTCCGGCAGGAACTTGCGCCTGACGCCAGAAAGAGCCGATTCGATGCAGAAGGGAACCAGTATTTTTCCTTCAAACTGCGTGGGCTGAGAATCATTTTTTTGGACGACGGCAAAGTCCCATAGACCATTTAGATTGATCCAATTCTCACGGACCAATTGAGGCCGCGGGTACTCTGGAAGAGGGTTGTTCGGATCCACTTTTTCGGCCCACTCGGTCATAATATGACCCCGGACCGGCTTCCATTCAGCGCGGGCAGGAAGGGTGGTTGAAGCAATGCATGGTGTGCAAACAAGGCCTGCAATTAGATTGGGTGTTAATACCATCGTATTGGGTTTTGGGGGCTGGATTTAAAGGGACGTAAAAAGCTTATCTCGGATTAATTATGGAACCAAGGGGATATCCACACCGAACTGCTGCCAGGTCACCCTCAAAGCTGAGCCGAATGATCTCAGCCACGATCAGGGCGGGGGTTGCAATAGATTTTTTAAAGCAATAAATGGTCAGTTTGGAGCAATAGAAGTTTATTTGTATTTATCCCTTCTCTGTATCGGGGGAAAATCGGCATTTTTTCATATTCAACCCGCCAAACCGGGTGATAAAAATATTTATTGCATCACATCGGGTTCTATATATAAATTCAAATTTCCTCCGAAGAGGTTGTATGAAAACACGGATTATCATTTTATCAGGCTTGGTCTTTGCTGTGGTGGGAACCTCCCACGCTCAGGGAGTCGAAGAGTATTTTAATTCCGTAGGACCAGGGCTCTCAGTCGGCATGTCCATTGCCTTGGGTTCCATTTATTTGGCAATGGGGCCGTTTACGAGAAAATTTAGAGCTCGCAGATAGTTGTGTGAGTTCATCAGCGTCCCACGGGACCTGATTTTCCGCCTGCCTGTCAGGCAATATTTCCGGTTACACCAATTCTGAGGTATCTCTTTGCACGGAGTCATACCATTTCTTACAATTAACCGGACTATTCAACCAAGGGCTGATTCTGCTCAATCGGCCTCATTTGCGAGTCATTCTGAGCGGAGCGCAGCGAAGTCGAAGAACCCCGCAAACGTCTCCCGGTGTGATTCGCGGGGTTCTTCGACTCCGTTCCGCCAAGCCTCCACTTCGCTCAGAATGACTCGCTTGTGTGGGTTGTTTTATATCGAGTCAATAGTCCGATTATTTCAAAGAAATGGTATCAGGCTATTCCGGACAAACCACCACCGTCGAACTCCGACTCGGGGACCGGGTCCTCGACCGAAAGCCGGTCACTCTCCAGGCTGATACCCATCAACGGGTCGCCCTCAGTTTCCGCGCCGAACGCGTGGGCGGGCTCGGACTGGCCGTCGTTCTCGTGCCCCAACCGAATGAACTCAATCGCGCCAATAACACTCACCTGTTCACCGTCCGCGTGGTCGAGGACAAGTACGAGGTGCTCTACGTCGATGGCTATCCCCGCTGGGAATATCGCTTCCTGAAAAATTTACTCATGCGCGACACCAGCCTGCGAAGCCGGATCGTCCTGCAAAACGAACCCGACCAGCCCAATCCGCTGCCCGATAATCTCAAGGCCCTGGAAAAAACCGATGTCATCCTGCTCGGGGATGTCTCCCCGCGTTTCTTCTCCCGAACCCAACTCGACGTCCTCGAGCAATTCGTCGGCAAACAGGGAGGCGGGCTCATCCTCCTCGCAGGAGAGGATTTTATGCCGACGGCCTTCCGCGATTCCCCGGTGGAAACGCTCCTGCCCGTGGTCCTGCCCGCCCCGGGTCAACCGTCCTCCTACCGCGCGCAAAAAAACGAACCTTTCTTCCTGGAACTCACCCCTGAAGGCGCCTCCCACGCCGCCATGCAACTCATGGAGGACCCGCTCGCCAACCTCCAGGCATGGGCCCGCATGCCCGGCCACTATTGGTGCCGAACCACGGACCGACTGAAGCCCGGCGCCTCGGCGCTGGCCGTCCGCTCCGCCCAACCGGGCACCACCGGTCGCCTGCCGCTCATCGTCCACATGCGCTACGGCAAAGGCCAGGTCCTGTATGTCGCCCTGGATTCCACCTGGCGCTGGCGTCATCTTTGGGGCGAAACGCATTTCGACCGGTTCTGGGGCCAGATGATCCGCAACCTCGCGCCCGATCGCGACGAGGGCCGACGCCAGAGCCAGATCCATTTGTCCCGGGCCACTTGTTCGGTCGGTGACCCGATCGAAATCAACGCCCTGGCTTACGAGAACGACAACCGGCCGGTCCATGGCGATTCCCTGACCCTGACCGTTTCCAGCGGGGAAACCAACCTGCCGCCGATCGTCCTGAAGCGCGGACTCACCTTGGGCGCGGGCGAATTCAAGGGCGATTGGCGTCCAACCCAGGATGGCAGTTATCTGCTTTGCCTCGATGGGCCCGGCCTCATTCCCGCCGCCGCGCTGCTGCGCGTCGGGCCGCTCCGCAACGAACTGAACGAAACCGCGCCCGATCCCCTGCTCCTCAAGCAAATCGCCGATCTCTCCGGGGGAACTGTCTTCGATCCGGCCAGTCTATCCAAATTGCCCGAACTCCTGCCCAGCACCCGCCGGGTCACGGAACAACAGACCCGCCAATCCCTCTGGGATAATTGGGTCCTGTTCTGTCTGCTGGCCGGCGCCAATCTGGCCGAATTATTCTTACGCAAACGATGGGGACTATTATGAACCGATGCCTTCTCGCTGCCCTCGGGTTCCTTTTCCTGGCGGGTTCGCTTCCGGCCCAGACGGAGTTCCGGACTTCGGACCCGCTCGAGTCGGCCCTGCGGGCCGTCGACCGCGGACTCGAGTACCTGTATGCGACCCAGACGGATGACGGCGGATGGGTTTCTCCCGGTTTTGGTAAAACGACCGCGCTGCCAGCCCTGGCAACGCTTGCCTTTCTGGCTCGCGGCCATGTGCCCGGGCAGGGACCGTATGCCGATTGCCTGGAACGGGCCACGGGCTACCTACTGGCCAACGCGGCGGATACCGGCTTGATCGCCTCGGGCAATGCCCCGCCCATGTACCAGCATGGTCTGGCCACGCTGGCGCTGGCGGAATTGTATGGCATGAGCCGTCGGCCGGACATCCGTCAGCGGCTCGAAGCGGCTGTCGGCCTTATTGTGCGGACCCAAAACGACGCCGGAGGCTGGCGTTACCAACCGGTTAAGGCGGACGCAGACATGTCGGTCACCGTCATGCAAATCGTCGCGCTCAAGGCGGCGATGAACGCGGGGATCAAAGTCCCGGAAAGCACGATCGCGCATGGCATCAAATATGTCAAAGCATGCGCGTGCAAAGGAGGCGGATTCGGCTACCAATCCCGCGGCGGTCCCGGAGTGGGCGCCAGTCCAGCCGGCACCCTCGTCCTGCAGATGTGCGGAGAATATGACGCGCCCGAAGTATTGGCCGGCCTTGAATACCAGTCCAAACTGCCGATCAAATACGGCAGTCCCATGTTTTTCTACGCCACCTACTACGCCGCACAGAGCATGAACCAGGCCGGCGGAATTTACTGGCTCGATTGGATGCCCAAAATGCGCGCCGTCCTCCTGTCCAACCAGGCGACGGACGGCAGTTGGCCAGCCGGTGGCGATGCCGCCGCTAAAAACGCCGGGATTCCATACTCCACCGCTATCGCCACGCTCGTACTGGCCATCGACTGCCACTATCTGCCGATCTATCAGAGATAACCCACCCACTCCGGGGTGAAGCGCGCCAGACACAGCGACTTCACATCCCACATCTGGTTGTTGTGGCATCCGCATTCGTAATGGCAATAAATAGTCCGGTCAGGACTGACGGCCAGATCTGAATACGCGCTCCAACCGGGCTCCAAGACTCGGGCATGGGACCAGATCCATCCCTCATCCCGGCTCAGCCGAACCGTCAGATTCTTGCGATCTGCATTCCCAAACTCATCGGTAACCGGTTTTCCTGACGTGGTGATGCAGTCGGGATTGGCCCAGACAATCAGGTTTTGCGAGTCGGGCGGCTGTTGTGCGACCCGACGTATGCTTGCCATGCAAAACGGCTCACGCAACTGAGGATCGAAACGAAAAGGCGACCACTGATGAACCCCATCGGGACTGCTCGTCACCGCCCGACATTGTCCGGGGGAGGCATTGCGAACATTCATCATGACGCGTCCATCCTGGAGTTCGACCACAACGGCTTCCATGGGATTGTCAAGCCCCTGTCCATCCCCATCGCGCACGATGATCGGACCGCGGTTCCACTGATTCCCGTTATCGTCACTATAAATGATCGAAACCATCGTCGGTTTCTGATTCCGTGTAGAGGAGAACCAGACGGGAACGAGCAAGCGTCCGGATCGAAGCCGGATGCCATGGCCGGAGCCGGTTGCGATCATCATCCAGGGATATTCAGCCCGGTATTGTTCGAAGACCGTCGTAATTTCGGTGGGTTGCGAAAAAGAGAGCCCCGCATCCCGGCTTACGCAATAAAAACAGCGCTGATAATCGCGGCCATACAAAAAATGCACCTCGGAGGTCTGCGGATTCCCAATCAGAACGGCGTTATGGGCGGTTTTCGATTCGCCATCCACCAGAACAGACGAGGGGGACCACGTCATTCCCCCATCAACACTGCGCCGCAGAAGAATATCGACATGTCCCGTATCCCAAGGGTCGTTTTTTCGCCCCTCGCAGGTCGCCAGCAACGTATGGGGCCCTGTGAATTCAAGACCGGGAATCCGGTAACAAAAATAGCCGCCCTGCCGGGATTCGAAAAGAATGGTTTTGCATAAGCTTCCAGAACCGTCTGCCAGGTGAGGGGGCTGATCGTTTTTCATTGAAACACTTCCTTTATTAATGCCACATCCGGAGGGTCACGCTTTGGTTCTCCTGAGCGAAGTCGAAGGGTCGCGACCTCTTCCCCTATCCCCGGCGCCGACGAAGCGGCGCCCTCCGTTTTATATCATCATTTACCATCTCTGACCGCGATCCGATAGAGCATCGCGCCGTGTGCCGGAACTTTGGCCGTCAGCTTAACCGTGACGGGGTCCAGATCCCGGCGCGTCCAAAGATCACGGGCTCGACAGGATCCTTTTAGCCCGAGTTCCTTCAGGGACACGTCAAATTCACTGGCGCTAGCGCTCAAATTGAATACGGCCAGATAGGTATCACCGGTCTGGGGTTCACGCGCGGTCCAAACAATATGCTCGTTCCGCCGGAAGCGTTCAACATTATCCGTGCTATTCTGATTCACCGCCAGCACTTCCGGACTGGTGATCAGCGCCAGCGTGAGCGGATCGGTCCGGACCAAGTCATTCCCCAGCATCAGCGGCGAACGGAAGATGCACCACAACGTCATGAGCGTGATCTGCTCGTAATAGTTGAATCGCGTATCGCGATCCGGACCGCGTCCCGAGGTGGAATCGAAACGCAGGGCGATCTTTCCCAGCGGCAGCATATCGGCATCGGGCCAGAAGCCGTCGCCGATGTGGGGCGCCCAGGCGGCGCAAAGATCAAACTGCCGGCGCAATTCGTCCCAGCTATCCCAAAAATCACCGGAGATCCTTTGCATATCCACATGCCGGCGCATGAAACCAGATTGCGAGGGATTGGCCTCTCCTGGCGAAATACTGAGCACCATCGGCCGCCCCGCGGCCTTGATCGCGCGGGCAATACCTTCCACTTCCGCCGCATGTGAAGTGAGAACCAGGCGACGGCCCACGCTCCGGGTCTTGATCATGTCGTCAAATTTGACGAAATCAACCCCCCATTCCGCAAACAGTTGTAAGACCGAATCATAATAGGCCTGACTGCCGCGCTTGCGCATGTCGATACTGCGATTCCCCGTGTCCCACCCCGTGGGCAGATCGGGATCGACAATATCCGCACAGGCGATTTGAGTGCCCAGGATGGTGCGTTTTTGCAGGATCGCTTCGACCGGCACTCCCCGAAACTGGTGTAGACCGAACTTCAGACCCAAAGCATGGCAATAATCGGCGAGCGGTTTGAACCCTTTGCCGCCGGCGGACGACGGGAAGCGTTTGGGGCAGGGCACCAAGCGTCCCTGCGAATCAATACTGATATTGGTTTCCGGCGGCAAGGTGGAGGCCCAGAGGGCATCGACCACCACCGTGTCGTACCCGAAGGGCAGAAGATGTTTCGCCATATAGTCGGCATGGGCGCGGATTTCATCTTCCTGAACGTAACAGGCGTAACTGATCCAACTATTCCAACCCATCGGCGGTTTGGGTGCGTGTTTCTTCTCGGTGCTCATCGTGTTCCTTTCATTGTCCATGTCCCATGCCCGGCGCCGACGAAGCGGCGCCCTCCGCATTTCGTTCGGAGGGTCACGCTTTGGTTACCCTGAGCGAAGGGTCGGGCCCGGAAGAGAGGAAACCTCCATTACTCCAAATCCCGCGCCTTCAAATCCTCTTCTTCCCACCCCACATAATGCCCGATCTCGTGCAGGTAGGTGCGCCGGACTTCCGCCCGGAAACACATCTCGTCTCTGTTTGCTTCGTCCCATAAGGGCTTCAAGAATAGAAAAATTTGGGGTGGCAGTTCACCCTGGCCGTCGCTCTCATGAATAAAATCCGATCCGACAAATAATCCCATCGTATCCGGATCCACCCCGTCCGCCGCCAATCCCGGATCGGGCTCCGGTTCATACACCACGGGGATCGTTTCCGCCCGAATCCGAACCTCCTCGGGAAACGAGGCCCGCACGGCATTCACTTCCCGTTCCGCCCACTGGGTAAGAGTTTTCCAATTCGGTTTAGTTTTACTCATGATCCCTCACCTTCAAGAGGCGAGAAAGGACACCGGTCAAGGCGACTTGCCTTATCAGTAACTGAATCATCTGAAACTGCGATTAAAAAAACAAGGCCATCCTGCGTAGGATGCACAGCCTATAGCCTAAGCTCCTACAATCTGGGCATCCCCATAGGACCTCCAGTAAACCCCGATCTGCGGCACATTGATTAGCGAAGTTTGATTTCCGTTGAAAAGAAAGGTTAAAAAGGCGGTTTTTATTGTTGATTATATCAAGCATTGCTTGATATAATATCGCCATGAGACCAA
>Ga0118677_10008630_pt1 | contig 16267 bp, 17 predicted proteins | sample AliMusrvi5mmetaG_FD_86154 | JGI IMG/M metagenome (GOLD analysis project Ga0118677, IMG submission 86154) | reverse complement strand
CTTGGAATAGTCCGCGATGGTGATCTGATCGAAATTGATGTTCCAGCTGGAAAATTGGATTTACTGATTGATGATTCAGAGCGCGCAAAGCGCGTGCAAGATTGGAAAGCTCCCACCTCAGAACACTTGCGTGGATGGCCAGCCCTCTATCAGCAACACGTCCTTCAGGCAGATCAAGGATGCGATCTAGATTTCCTACGTCCCACCTCACCCGAGGCGCGTAGGTTTGTTCCGCCAGTTGTTGGAAGGTCATGATGACTTTGCCACTGTCGCCACAAAGTTCAACAACTGCTACTACAGGAGGAAACATGCGAAACAAAAAAATCCTGGTTGGCGTATTAGCTGCGGCTATGTCGTTTACCGGAATTGGCTTGACCGCTCCAACCGCAAATGCCAGTGGAACAGTAATCACCATTTGGCATAATCTCGGTACAACACAGAATGCGACCGCTGTACAAGGTCTCACCGACGCATATACAAAATTGCACCCCGATGTCACATTCAAATTAGTTAGCCAACCTGCCGACAATTACTTTGCACTGCTCCAAGCAGCTGCTATCTCTAAGAAGGGTCCAGATCTTGCCCTCATGTGGACCGGTCTCTTCGCTCTGCAATACAAGAGTTATCTGCAGAACCTCAAGGGAACCGTTCCAGCATCTGCCTTGGCCAATGTCGGATCCCTCAATTGGTCCTCACCTAACTTCGACGCGGCAAATGGTCCCTATGTAATGCCATTTGATCGCCAGTTCTACATCGGCTTCTACAACAAGGCCCTCTTTGCCAAGGCGGGCGTAAAGTCAGTTCCAAAGACGTGGGATCAACTTTATGCAGCTTGCACCAAGTTGAAGAGTTCTGGTGTAACACCAATCGTTTACGGTAACGGTGGACAGAGCCTTGGTGCCTTGTACTACCCATGGTATGACGCCAGTTATATTGCAATCGGTCAAGGTGCTACAGGTATGAAGGATCTATATTCCGGAGCGAACCAGTGGAACTCAGCAGCAAACATCGCTTCATACACCAAGTATGCAAAGCTGAAGAGCTCTGGTTGCACAAACTCTGACGTCCTGACCAAGACAAATAACCTAGATGATTTCCTCGGTGGCAAAGCCGCCATGATCATCGATGGAACGTGGGATACGCAAAAGTTCACCGACAAACTCGGTACCAACGTTGCAGCATTCGTTCCACCATTCTCAGATAAGCCAATTAATGGAGTCGTTGAATTTGCTGGTCAAGGCCTTAGCATGACCAACTATTCAAAGAACAAGACAGCTGCCGCTGCCTTCCTCGCCTTCATGACAACTCCTGCAGCCGCCAAAATTGTTGACGCTGCCGGACTTATCTCAGATGTCAATGGATCTAAGACTTCGAATCCCGTAAATCAGGAGATGTTGGACTTTGCGGCTAAGGGTGGATACACCCGATTCCCAATGCTCGACAACGTACTCCAAGGAGATGTCGTCAATGCTGGTAACACAATTTTGCCGGCAATCCTAGGCGGGAAAACTTCCGTTACTGGTGGCCTTAAGCAGTTGGAGCAAGTATGGAAGAACCTTGCCCCTGCTAAGCGAGGCAGTACCTACGTAGGGTAGTTCGCATAACCTGTAGTAAGTCGAAATGTGAGAGCAGAGGCAACACTTTGCTCTCACATTTATGACCTATGCAATTCCTTTAATCGTGCTTATTGAAGATTCGAAATGGTGAGATGAAAGCTCGTAGAAGAGATCTGGGTAGGCAACGTAGGCGAGTGGGTATCGTCTTCATGTTGCCTGCACTTGCGCTGGTAGCCGCCTTTCTCGGGATTCCGATTTTGCAGGCGGTTTACTATTCCTTCACGCAGTGGGATGGACTGACCGCTACTTGGGTTGGAATAAGTACGTACACCCACGAACTTCAGTACCCAATATTTTGGCGGGTTCTTGAGAATAATGGTCTCTTGCTCCTGGGAATTCCAGTTGCGATGTTGCTCCCATTAGGAATCGCCTTCCTTCTCAATGAGAAGGTGCCAGGCTGGAAATTCTTTCGTTCTATCTACTTCTTACCCACTGCCATTTCATGGGTAGTCATCGGTATGGTCTCCCTGCGATTTTTTGCCCAGCAAGGTCTTCTCAATGGCATCCTTCAAGGCTTCGGACTTGGCTTTATACATACCGATCTACTCTCTTCTGAACGCGGTGCCCTCTTAGCGGTATCAATCACCTTCATCTGGTCGATGGTGGGAACTAACACCATCATCTTCTTAACTGGAATGGCTACTTTGGACAACTCGCTCAATGAAGCAGCTCGTATGGACGGCGCCAGTAATTTCCGCATCTTTCGCAGCATCACTTTGCCACAGTTACAACGATTTATTCAGTTCTCTTTCATTATCACTGTTATAAGTGCCTTTACCGCGCTCTTCAGTCTGATATTCGTAATGACCGAAGGCGGTCCAGGATTTGGAACAACGACGCTGGAATTCTTTATTTACCAGAGTGCCTTCTCGCACTCTGACTACGGCACTGGTGCCATGTTAGGTGTAATCCTCTTCTTCATGATGGCGGTATTGGGAATCGGTCAATTAGCGATTATGCGGAATAAGGATTGATGATGAAAATCAAGATGAAGCGCAAAGAGATAATTATTTTCATCATCATGACTCTCCTGGCTATCGTCATGATTTACCCGTTCTATTTCATGATCAACAGCTCCTTCAAATCTAATGCACAATTTCTAGGAGCGTCTGGTCACTCGATGCTCTCCTGGCATAAACTTTTTAAAGCTTTACCAGTTGGTCGACAACTCTTGAATTCAACAATTGTCTGCACCGCATCAATATTAATTATCCTGATCGTTAGCACATTAGCTGGCTTCTCGTTGGCGAAGATGCGCTCAAAAGCGTCTCCGATATTCTTCTTGGGAATCGTTGGCGCCATGCTTATTCCATTGCAATCAATCATTATTAATGCATATGTAAACGAGGCCAATCACTTCAATTTACTTTCAGGGTATTGGGGAGCGATCCTGCTTTACTCGGCACTTGGCACACCATTCGCCACGTTCTTGATGACTTCTTATTTTCGTGGCCTACCTGATGATTTGGTAGAGGCTGCGATTTGTGACGGGCTTAGTTATCAACGGGTATTTACCAGGATCGCTCTTCCCTTGGCAGTGCCTGCGGTTGTTACGATCATCGTTCTCCAATTTATTCAGATCTGGGATGACCTTCTGGTCGGACTTCTCTTTATCCAGGATCCGAACTACCGAACTATTACGGTGGGTCTGGGGGCGCTCTCTGCTGGACGAACTACCGATATTCCTGTGCTGATGGCGGGATCACTTGTGAGCGCTATCCCTGCTGTTGTTGTCTATTTGATATTCCAGCGCCAACTTGTAAATGGATTGACAGCGGGCATTGGCAAATAGCGTGCAACTTATCTCTAATGGAGAACTCTCCGTCGAAGTTGATTTAGAACATGGAGCTCGCATCAGCTCTTTACGCTGGCGTGGTTTTGAGTTCGCGCTTCCCAAACGAGATGATCCAATGGCATGGGGTTGGTTCGCCATGGTTCCTTGGGCAGGGCGCATAAATCTCGGACTCATCGCAGATAGCGATGGAACCGAGTATCTGCTTCCAACGAATTGGGATCCACCTCATGCCGAGCATGGCTACGGATTTCATTCAGTGTGGACCCAAACCGGTCGAACTAGCGCAGAACTTGCTCTGCCAGAGGCCTACGCCCCGGCAATTGCGCGTCAGAGTATTGAATTAGAAGGCGACTCTCTGATTTGGAGGCTCGAATACATCGCAAATGGATGCACCCTTCCTGCCTGGGTGGGTTTTCACCCTTGGTTTCCAAGAAGTATCGATGGAGAGCACCAGGCCGAACTTCACTTCGAGGCAGCGAAGATGCTTACTCGGGGTGATGACTACATGCCCACTGGTGAATACTCGCCGATGCCAGATGGACCTTGGGATGATGCATTTACTGAGGTTAAAAGTGATCCGATTATTCGATGGAGTGACCAAGCACAGATTCAGATCAGTTCAAGCGTTCCTTGGTGGGTGGTTTATAACCAAGATCCTCTTGCGATTTGTGTAGAACCTCAAACGGCTCCACCCGATGCCGCAAATTTAGGCATTACAGGTTCGCATTCGATCACAGCAAAGTTCTCCTTTTCTGCCAACAATTGAATGTGCCAATACTCTTAGGCATTGCACGTTAGGAGTGTGGGGATCAGTACTCAAATCAATCAAGCCTCAGAACATGTTTTAGATCGAGCCGGCTGGCATGCGCTCAATGGCCCACATGCTTATTTAGCGGAGATCCATGGGTTGGCGCGGCGATACCCGGTGGATATCTCACCGTTTAATGCCGTAGCGGATGTATCTGATCCAGAAGCATGGAGTGACCTTCGCGAACTGCTTGGCGCTGAAGGCGTGGCGATAGTCATTGCCGATAGCGTTGAAGTTCCACATGGATGGCAGATTGTAGAAACTTTTCCTGGAGTTCAGATGTCGGGTGAAGATGTAATAGGTGTCCACGACCCAGAACTCGTGAAGCTAGATATTTCTAACGCTCCTGAGATGTTGGATCTGATTGCACGCACGGAACCAGGACCATTTTTGCCTCGCACCGTAGAACTGGGTGGATATCTGGGGATTCGGGTTGATGGTGAGTTGGTCGCTATGGCAGGACGCAGATTGAACCCACCTGGTTGGGTTGAAATTAGTGCGGTCTGTACGGCGCCAGAACATCGGGGAAAAGGGTATGCCGCCAAGCTTGTATTAGCTGTTGCAGCAGGAATACAAGATTCGGGTCAGAACCCTTTTCTTCATACTGGCGCTGGAAATGAAAACGCAATTCGCCTCTATGAGAAGTTAGGTTTCAAAATTCGTATTGCACCTAACTTCAACATTCTGGAACCAGTTAAAGATTAAGAGACGAAATCCCAAATATTGTCACCACGTAACGCAGCATCTGAGCCACCATCTATGTAGATAGTCTGACCGGTTGTGTGAGTGTTCTCTTCACTTGTTAACCAGGCTAAGAGATAAGCAACTTGAAGTGGTTTCATGTAATGATTCAATGGCATGGGGACCATCGCATCAATCGCCGATCTAGCTTCGGGAGTTGAAATCATGTCCGCCACCATAGGTGTCTCCACGATTCCGGGGCCAACCGCGTTGAGAGGAATTCCAGCCCCTGCCCACTCTGGCTTAATACATTCGCGCCTGACCCAGCGGCTAAGAGCCCTCTTTGTTGAGCCATAAATCAGCGCGGCTCGCTCATCACCCTCATCGCATAACCCTTGTGCAATCTGGACGGCGGAGTGCTCATGGTTTGCGAGCATCGCCTCCACGAGTGCCGGTGAATTAGGCATCAAAGAGGCCATTGAACTCGTGATTGCCACCCGTGGACTCTTGCTCTTTGTAATAGTTGGAAGTAATCCTTCTAAGAATTCCTTCACGCCAAAGTAATTGACCGAGACGGTCTTTGGGCTAGGGGTAGCTAAACCAGCACAGGCGATGATCGCATCGATCTTGCCTTGGCTACGTTCAACTGCCTGATTTACGCCGCTTTCTCGCCCCTGGACTGTACTTAAGTCAACATTGATATCGGTGTTATGGATATCCACGCCGATAACTATCTCTCCTCGTTCCTTCAGTAATGCATAGGTTGAAGCTCCGATTCCAGAAGCGGCTCCTGTAACTACGTATGTTCTCTTCATTTCTTGACTCTCTTCAACTTCATTTTTTCGACTCTACGTTTTAGAGATCGTGTACAACCAATTTCCGTGCTTCAGCTAACAATTCACCATCAGACATATTTTCAGCATCAATATCTGCGATCGCGCGAATATGTTGCGCAATCACGTGATGATGGGTTTTGAGATAAGTAGCCAGGTTATGAACCGCGCTAGCTTTTCCTTTGCCACCGCCAGCCAAATAGATTCGTTCAAATCCTGCTAACTCTTTGGCTACTTCTTCAGCAAAGTGAGGATCGAGCTTAGATCTATTGCGGCCACTGAAGAACTGATTTAAGACCTTTCTATACTCGCGGCCCACAAATTCCTCTGAAATATTTTCAGGTTTTGCCCCAGGTTCAAAATCATCCTTCCAAATCTTGGTATGAGTTCTAGATAAAACTACAAACACTTTGCGGTTAGGAACGTGATTTTCCATTTAAACTTCTCTCATATTTCAAGCTTTCACTTGATAGTTGGATTCTCCTCTCTTTTATTAAAGATGAGGAGTATGTCTTCTTTCAATTTGAAGGGATAGCACTCAATCAGCATCTGAATGCAGTGTCATCATGGGGTGAGATACGTTCCAGAGATAGAAATGAAGTCAGCCTTTACGAGAACAACAGGGCTGTTATACGTGAAATTTTGTACATAGAGTTGGCTTCCCTTCCACCACATAGAAATGGCAGTTCCTCCGGATGTAGCGATACCATCCAATTGGTATTGCTGTCCGCCGTGAAGGAGATAGGCAGTTGTGAAGAAATAATTTGATGCAGCTGGAAAACCAGAAGGCAAATACAGATTTATGTAACTTTGCGATCCGAAATTAGTCACACTTGAAAGTGATACTTGAATCCAAAAACTAACTTCTTTGCCGTTCAGTACATATGAACCAATCTCACTTGGATTCGGAGTCATTCCTGCAGCGATCGTGGCAAGAAAAGCTACAGGTGCTGCGGCTGTTCCACTCGGACCAGTTGCACCGGTGGGACCAGTTGCACCGGTCAAACCAATGTCCCCCTGAGGACCGGTGGCACCGGTAGCTCCAATAGGTCCAGCCGTTCCCGTTTGGCCAGCTTGACCCGTTGGACCTGCAGGACCCGTTTGGCCAGTCTGACCTTGCGGGCCAGGCTGACCTGTAGCGCCTTGCGCTCCGTTTGTTCCAGCCGTTCCCGTTTGGCCAGCTTGACCCGTTGGACCTGCGGGACCTGTTTGGCCAGTCTGACCTTGCGGGCCGGGCTGACCTGCTGCACCAGTAGGTCCAGAAGGTCCAGTATTACCGATTGGTCCTTGCGGACCAATAACGCCTTGAGAACCTGTTGCTCCCGTAGGACCCGTCGCGCCAGTTAATCCAATAACTCCCTGTGAACCATTAGTTCCATTAGTGCCCGCGGCGCCCGTCGGACCAGTCAGACCGATTCCTCCAGTTGCTCCAGTTGCTCCAGTCGCACCGGTTTCACCAGTAGCACCTGTTGCGCCTGTGTCACCAGTCAATCCTGAAATTCCCTGTGGGCCTACCAGCGTCGATAAATTAGTTGAGGTGTCTCCAGTTTTGTACGCAACAAACTTAATACCCGCGGTTGAAAATGGGGAGGCTGAAGCTTGGCTACTTGCAAGAAATACGGCACCGATGCATGCCAACAACAGCATGACTCTTGTGTAAATATGTCTGGTCATTATAAAACCTAAGAGAGTTCAACTTCAAGGTTCTTGCCACTAGTCGTGATACTTGAAATCTCCTCTTGACCTAAGAATTTTCTGTGTCGCTTTATTGCAATCCAAACGGTCATCAAAATTAGCGGTAGGAGAATGTCGGTAAAAATGAAGATTGGGAAACTTTTTAGGTAACTGAAGTAGAAGGCACCGGACTGTACGTACCTTGTCACTTGCGAAATGATCAGACTGACGGGCCAAAGTAAGGCGCAGAAAGGTAAGAACCTTCCTACTCTTGTTGAGCCCGAGGAATAGAGAAGTAAAAGAATAGGTGCGAGGGTTGAAATAGAGATCCACCCCGCTGTTGAAATGACTAGTTCAAAACGACGCAAGACGTTAGCATTTCCAAGTGGGTTAAAGAAGAAGAAGTCAGGGAAAGTTGCAATCACCAGCCAGTAGACCAAGAAGTTCATGGCGGCGATAACATTTATTGAAAATAGTGATAGATCAATAGTCTTTGAAATTTTCACGACAACCTCACTGTCAAATAACTTTTTAGTTCCTAAGTTATTTTTAGTATAGGAAGTCTTTCTAAAGATCACCTGTCGGGCTATGCGAATCTAACTCAAGATAACTATCGAAAATTATGATCTTTACCTCAAATAACCAGCCAAAATAAGTGCTAATCCAACTAGCGGAGGGCTCGCCTGAATGATTGCTGCACGACGCGAAGTCTTAACGCTAAAAAACAGAACAATTCCGGCGCCGATAATACTTAGAGCAGCTGCAATAAGTAAGGTAAATCCGATGGTTGATCTAATTCCAAGGGCAATCAATCCAGCAAAGATTTCCAAGGCTAGAAATAGATTATAAAAGCCTTGGTTAAAAGCCATCGGGCGGATAATCTCTGCGGCCTCTTGGCTAGGCACTCCAAATGTCTTCCAGGTACGAGGTTTGGTCCAGATCATGCTTTCAAGATAGAAGACATAAGCGTGAAATAGCCCTGATAAACCAATGAGTGTTGCGCCGGAAGCGAGTAGGAAATTCTTCATGGGGAAAGTATTCCACTCATCTGAAGAGGTTATCCGTGAACATGCTCAGCGTGGTGGCTTCCCTGCGAATAGCGTTGTGCCAATCGGTGGAGTACTAAACCCTGAAAAGGGACGCTAGTCCTCGTCAATAGTTTCTTCTGGCGCTTTATGTGAAGAGTCAACAAGTCTGAAGCCAACGCTTCGGATTACGTTGATTACTTCAGGACCACCATTTTCGCGAATCTTCTTACGCAATCTGCTGGCATGGGTGTCTACGAGTTGGTTACTACCAACTACATTCATCACGCCAATCGCTTCTAGAATTTGGTTGCGTGTAAAGATGCGTTGCGGATTTTCCATGAGCAATTGCAGAAATTGAAATTCCGTGTTGGTGAGATGTAATTCCTTGTCCGCGACGGTGAATTCGTGGTTGCTTAAATCCATCTTCATCGTGCCCCAAGTTAAAATATTTGCACGGGGAGAGCGTTGTCCTTTACCGCGACGCATCTGTTGCACAATTCGCGAACTCAGGATCTTGCTATCAAGTGGCTTAGATACATAGTCATCGGCCCCTGCTGCAATAACCATTTGTTCATCTACTAATTCACCACGTTTTGTCAGCATGATAATTGGAACATTTGAATTTGCACGTAGCCAACGGCAAAGCTCCAAGCTCTGCAGAGGATTAATAGAGAAGTGAATTAGCACGAGACTAAAATCTCGCTGTTCAAAAATTTCTTTGGCTTCACGTCCAGTTGGAGTGTCATAAACAATAAATCCCATAAGTTCTAAATGTAATCGAGTCTCTAATCGATCTTTAGGATCATCTTCTGCTAGTAAGACATTATTTGGAACTTCGTCAGTTTCTCTTTTTGTTTCCATGTACTACCTCAGGGTTAGAGACCCATTTGCCAGATGCAACTGCATTTGGCTCTGAATTAAGTGTAGGGGTAATCCCCCCAGTTAGGTGAACTGTGAGGGTAACTCTGGATATACGACAGTTCATTGGAAGTAAGTGCTCGTATTGTGCAAATGAAGCCTAAATCTATCGAAGGTTTGCTTCCGCACTAAGAATTTGGAAGAGGCGCAACATGAACAAAACTTTTAAACGCAGTATTTCTATCCTAGCGACATTAACGATCATATATGCGGTGGTTCCGCCCTCAATTTCGGCGGCTGCTACTCAAGTAAACCTGCTTAGTGCCACACCGTTTGGTGTCTTGGCTCCAACCATCACCAACACTGGACCGACGACCGTTACAGGAACGGCAGGAAATCTTTACGGTGGATTTGGTGGACCAACACCTACAAGGTTTGGCGGAGTCGGTAATGGAACCGCCGGAGTTCTAAATGACAATGACTTGTTAGCTCAAGGTGCCTTAGCGAGTGCTGCAACAGCCTACGGAAATGCCCTCGCCGAAACTCCAATGATCAGCCACGTGTTGGTTCCAAGCGAAACCCTAATTCCAGGTGCATACGCAATTGGTACTGGTGCACTCTTATCTGGAACCCTGACATTAAATGGTAACGGTGATCCAAACGCTGTTTTCGTCTTCACGGCCGCCAGCTCTCTTACAACCGCAAGTTCCAGCAGTGTGATTCTCACAAACAAAACTCAAGCGTGTAACGTCTTTTGGCAAGTAACTTCGTCCGCATCCCTGGGAACTAACTCCACATTTGTGGGTCATCTAGTGGCACTGTCTTCCATAACTGCAACTACGGGCGCAACTATCAATGGCTCTCTGATTGCTCGAACCGGAACGGTGACTTTGGATCACAACACAATCATTAATGATAATTGTGCTCCTGCCGCAGTCGTTGCCGTAAGCGCACCAGTTTAAACATCGCGCGTGGATTCGGTTACTCCAGCTGATTGCGTTACTAGTGGACCAACCACTGTCACCCTGAATGGAAGCTTCCCAGAGAAAATAGAAAATCTCACCGTTAATGGAGTTGTTGCTCCACAAGGAACCTGGGTTCAGACTTCAAGTGCAATCGTAATAACTACAACTCCCGTGAAAACGGGTGCGGTGCTGATTCAGTTATATAACGGAAGTATTCCGCTGCTAGCCATCCAAAGCTTCATATGTGCCCCTGCCGCAGTCACGGTTGTGGTACCGGTAGTGGTGCCTTCTGTCCCTACAGTTACTACGGGAACGATTCACGTCATCAAGATTGTAAATAATACTTATGGCGGAACAGCAACTCCTGGAGATTTTGTTCTATCACTTCGTCACCACGGAACCGATGTCGTTGGAAGTCCAGCTGCAGGAGTCGGTGGGGCGGGTAGAACTTATATCTTGGCTCCAGGAACCTATGTGCTTGGGGAGCAAGACAGTACAACTTTCCCAAACTACATTCAGAAATTCGACATCCAGGGCACCACAAGTCAAGATATCGTGTTGCAGGCTGGTCAAGACATAACCATCACGCAAACTAATAGCGAGTTACCTCCACTAGTAGCTCCTGTAACTACACCAACCGATACTCCAACGCCTCCAGCAACAGTCACTGGGGGAACGCTTCCAAAGACAGGTTCTCCTTGGTTCAACCTTTTGCTCATCGGAGTTGGAGCAATGGTTGTTGGCGGATTAGTTCTTGGTCTTAAGAGAAGTCCAAAAATCTAAGTAATTCCCATGAGAAAAATGAGAAGGTCCATCCTTGTACTCGCAACTTTAGCTTTTACTATTGGCGGAGTGAGTACAGGGGTGGCCCTTGTTCAGATATTCCAGATGAATGATTTTCAGCAGAGCATAAAGATCGAGTACGCCAAACTCGACGCGGTCCAACCAGCGCACGCAAAATTTGTCCCGATTAAATTAGGCGAAATTATCGGAGTGATTTCTATTCCTAAACTTTCAGAGATCTATCCGATCGTGCAAGGCACCGATGATAAGGATCTCAAATTAGGTGTAGGGCATTATGTGAATAGTGTGATGCCCGGCGCTGATGACAACTCCGTTTTATCAGGTCATCGTGATTCGGTATTTTCTAAGTTAGGTCAGCCCAAAAAAGGCGATTCAGTAATAGTTAGAACCAGTAGTGGTTCATTCACCTACCTCGTTAGAGCTACTCGTATCGTTATGGCAAACGACAAGACCGTGATTGTTCCAACCCCAACAGCTACCCTTACTTTGACCACTTGCTACCCATTTTTCTATATAGGAAGCGCCCCAAAACGTTTTATCGTCTCCGCCGACCTGGTTCAAAACTGATTCATATTTTCTTCTCGTTCTTGGCGCAGACCTTCTAAAACCCTTACAAACACCTCACTTTGTCTCCTAGATCACACCACTGTGAAAACCATGTGATCCAGTAGATAGTCAGCCAAGTGCTACCCCCCGTTATTTCTAGTGACCCCTCCGTGCGTCCAAGCCACAATTGCTACATCAAGAAAAACTACAAGAGATGGTGGAAAAAGAAATGACGCGGATTTCTAGTAAAAAGCAAGTATCTTCATTGGTGGCTGTAGTTGTGTTGTTCGGCGCACTCTTTGGAGCAACCGCAGCCAACGCTGCTACTAAGTCAATTACTTGCTACAAAGGCACCACCTCAAAGGTAGTCAAGGCCACAGCTCCAAAGTGCCCCGCTGGTTATAGCACCGCAAAGCCCGCCCCTGTGAAGACGGCACCAGCCTCAACTACGGCCAAGAGCTTCACACTTAACGCCACTTACACCGGAAAGATCGCAAGCCTCTGGAGCGATTCAGATGTTCAGAGCACGGTCACCGCAACTGGAACTGGAACAACTCTTGGTTTAACACAACTAACCGGAAGTGGATCTGCGGCACCTTCAAGCCAAGATGCAACCATCTCTGGTTCAGGAACCATCTCTGATGGCACAAATACAGTCAAGGGAACATTTGATCCAAGCGCTTCAGCTCATGCTAAAGACGGCGCTGCACCAACCACCGTCGCCATCACAGGAAACATGATCGTTAACGGTGGAACTGGAAAGTATGCGGGAGCCAGCGGAACTCTTAAGTTCACCGGAAGTTTCCCAGTCGCTTCTACATCAGCAGGCACCAAAGATTCAGGTGCACTTACTCTCACCATCTCAGGAACTTTCACAACTAAGTAAGCCGCACGAAGTAGATCTAGTAATAGTTCTCAACTAAAAGGAGCAAAGAAATGAATAGCAAGAAGTCCAAAGCCCTGATAGTGGCTCTCGCCCTAGCAGGCTCTGCAATCGTTGGAAGTTCTTCAGCGTTCGCTGCTGCAGCAACCCCAACCCTCGTACTCTCAGGTGGAAGCACAGTCTTCGGCCTCAGCCCAGCAATCATCGTTGCAACCGCAAGCGTTCCAGGCAATGTGGCTTTCTCAGTTGGCACAACGGTAATTACCGGCTGTGAAGCTGTTGCTACCACAACAGTTGCACCATTTGTCGCTAAGTGCTCTTGGGTACCCGCAGCTGCAGGTCCAGCATCACTAACCGGAGTGCTCACTCCAACCGATAGCGTCGGTTATACGCCAGTTACCTCTGCGCCACTGAATGTTAAGACAGGTACTCCAGTGCAAGGCACAGTTCCTTCACCAATCAGCCTCTATGTGGACACGATTGTTGCCTCCGGTTCAACGGGCGCTCTTGCTCCACGTTTCGGAGTAAGTTGCGCAATTACCAGCCAATTCATCGTGGGACAGACCATCGTCTTCCGTGTTTATGGCAACGATGCAGATCTTGGCGGCGCTGTTCTAGATAGCAGCAACGTAGCAAGTGCATTCGTGACTGTCGCAGGAATCGATCAACCAATCCCATTGACATACGGAAACCACAGCGGAGTTGCTTTCTGGTCTGCACCACTCAAGACTGGAACCACAGCAGGTCTCTATGGAACCTTAGGGGTCATGAACTTCAAGGTAACCGTTACAACCAAGGATCAAAATACAGTGAAGGTCCTTTCAACCAAGTTGTCTCCACGCATGGTTAACGGTGTTCGCGTAAGAGATGCTTCAGGTCACCAGGTTTATGACCGTGTCAGCTACTACCGCACAGTCCCTGTCTCACCTGCACTGAAGGGTGCTACTGGAGTATGGCAGTCAGCCTTCACTCCAACATCCCAAGTAACCCTCTATGCAGTTCCAACAATGTAGTCCCATCGAATCAGAAACCAATAAACAAAACGGTAAGAACCACTGACGCGGTTCCTACACAAAAATAAATATCGCACAAACCTAGGAAAGGGTTCATCATGAAAACGAAGATAGCTTCACCGACCAGATCACTCATAGTAAAAGGCGTCGTAGTGTCGCTGTTCTCGGTATTCCTGGTGGCCCCCGCCCTAGGTGCCGACACGTTGGTTAATTCACAGCCACTGGTTCAACCAGTGAATATCCCAGATGTTGCTCCTCTACCTTTCACAGGTCAGACGGCAGCTACATTCACAATCCCTACAACGATGGTCAATCTCTCCTTGACCCCAAATCAAGGCGTGGTTGGAGATCCATTCGTAGTTTCGGGTAAGGGACTCCCAGTAAGTACTTCGATCCAACTTACTTGGGGTACAAATACCGGTACATGGGTAACAGATGTAGAACCAAGCTCTGTTAACTACACCGGAATCTCCTTTACCAAAGTGACGGTAAACATGGCTACGGTGACTACTGACGCTACAGGCGCCTTTAGTTTCCCAACCAAGGTACCTGCTGATTTCGGCGGAGTCCATGACATCTACGCAGTTGTAAATGGTGCTGCAGTCGGTCACACCGGGTACCAGATCAACCGAACACTTACAGTCACACCTACCAGCGGCCCAATTGGAACACCAATCACCGTTACTTACACAGGTATGGGTGCAAGCCTTTATACAGCCGGTGGAGCGGTCCACTACGACAATCTCTACGCAGGTGAAGAACAAGCCATTTGGACTCGCGGCGTCGGCAAGGTAGTTATATACGCATCTGGGCCTCGTGGTATTCACTACGTAAATGTTGGTAACGCTATTGGATTCACCTATCTCAACGTGATCCAATCACCTATCCCTTACACAAATGGCGGATCTGTCCCATTCGATGTCACGAGCGACAGAGGCATCTCCGCTCCAACAGAGACATTCCCTGCCAAGGTAACCGCAACATCGAACCTACACACCACGCTGACAAATACTGGACTAGATCCAAATACCGTAGCAACCATGACCTTGTCTAAGGCAGAGGGTCCCATCCTTACTAAGGTAAATGTTAAGACAGCTAAGGTTGCAACTGACGGTACATACCAACTTGTATGGTCAACAGTTGTTGGAAACCGCGTAAATTGCCCTACCAGCACTTGCTGGGCATTTAGCTCAATTCCTCTAGGAACTGCAACAGTTCTGAATGGCGCTTCATCCACTGATGTAACAATCCCTGACAATCTAGGTGGTTGGCATGTAATTCAGATGATGAAGGGAAATGTAATTGAGGCTCAGACTCCATTCTATGTACAAGAAAGCATCATGCCTTTCTATGACAACAACGGAAAGCAGAATGGACTAGGCATAGCAACATTTGATCCATCCACTGCACCTGATGTAATTGCAAAAGGTCAGGCAGGAGTTCCACAAACCAGTTTTAAGGCTGGCGAGGACTTCACTATCAGCATCAAGGGTGTTGGTTGGACTCAGCTAGATAACACACTCGCAGTCACATATGACAATAGTTATATTGGTTATGGATGCGGTTTCAACTCCAATGGATACATGGTTGTTCGTTTGAAGGCTACCGGTGCTCCTGGTACGCATATCATCGACATGCACCCATTGCTCTATACAAACCAACCATCATTTGCTAACACGCCTTACGGAATGCTCCCTGTACTCTCTTCAGATCGAGATTTCCCAGGCTTAGCACTTGGCTATGAAGTACCTTCTTTCCACTTCAGCATTAAGGTGGTTCGGTAAGAAGTAAATAACTGAACTAGCCCCGCTCCTCAAGAAGAGGCGTGGGGCTAGTTTCATTTCTATTACGAATAAATTTAGGTGCCCACCAGTTCCAACGGCCAAGAAGCACCATTACGCTCGGTAGCAGAAGTCCGCGAACGATAGTCGCATCGAGAAAGACGCCAAAGGCCAAACCAATTCCAATTTCTTGGAGACCGGCGAAATGTCCGAGAGCAAGTCCAGATACAGCTCCAATAAAAATCATGGCAGCTGTCGTGACAACTATCCCTGTTTGGGTCACTCCTTCTGAGATCGATTCTGAATTACTCAAACCTCTATCTTTAGCCTCCTTGATTCGAGAGATTATAAATACCTCGTAATCCATCGAGACTCCAAAGAGCAGAACAAAGAGGAAGAGCACCGCCCAAGCTTCAATCTGATTGAGGTGATAGATACCCAATAACTTTGAAATCGTGGAGTTACCAAAGACTAGAACAACGGTTCCGTAAGCCACTCCTAGTGAAAGTAGATCCAGGGCTATCGCTTTCAATGGAAGAACTACCGATCTGAGGGCCAGAAGAAGAAGGAGGAATGTGGCAAGAAGGGCGAAGAGCACTATCCAAGGAAATGAGTGACGTAGCGCTTGAATGAGATCGGCACCTTGAGCCGCAGCACCTCCAATGTAGAGAGTTGCAGTGGTAGGAAAGCCATAATCCGAGAGAGTTAGATGACGCAATGTTGAGACCAAATCCTGGGCTTGGGTGCTCCCAAAACTCTGCTTGGTAAATATAAAAAAGCGCAGATAACGGCCTGTCTCATCGACATAAGGTGTTTTCTTACCAGTCGCCACCACAAAAATATCGGGGTTCTTGAGTAACTTTGCCGAGAGTCGATTTCGAGCCGCCACTGCCTCAGAAGAGGAAGCTCTTAAGGAAGCCCCCAAGTCGATGACCAATTGATCGGGGGTGATGACTCCTGTCCCGACCTTCGAACTCACTAT
>Ga0118677_10008626_pt1 | contig 16270 bp, 21 predicted proteins | sample AliMusrvi5mmetaG_FD_86154 | JGI IMG/M metagenome (GOLD analysis project Ga0118677, IMG submission 86154) | reverse complement strand
TACCTGACTCTGCGGGATGAGTTCCAGCGCACCTGCCAGACCCTCGGCCTGGTGGCCTGAGACTCGCCCGCCGCAAAACGCAAAAAACGACAACATGTTAGTCGTTCTTTTCGCATCAGGCGTACTACGGGGAGTCTCCGGCGAGTGTCCGGCGGGGCCCGCGCGAGGCTGGGGAGGGCTTTACCGAGGGAAGGGTGGACGGCCTGCAATGGGTCACTGGGTAGTTTCAGCGCAACAATATCCGCGCATTCCATTGATTGCCAGGCAGTTGCGGAGCCGCCGATTCCCTGGGCCCGGACTGCGCGTGTTGGTGACTAGAGCGTCAAATCCACCTGCCAGCGCCAAACATCGGAGTATTGGCGCGGCAGCGTCCCTGAGCGAAGTGGTTCGGAGTTCGAGCTTTAGCTGGGAGGGGCTGGGGCGTGGCCTCCATCGGCACTGTCCAAGCTAAAACGTGGAATCTCAATGGATTAGCGGCGGTCGCGAATTTGCCCCGGCTTTTCCCTTTCTGAAACACATTGTCCTTTTCTTACCAGGAAGTGCCTCCTAAGCTGAATACTTCATGGAAACAAACGGCTCCGCTCCGGCCGACGTGCATGCCACACCCCGAGCGACCAGGTTCTCACTGGCGGCGAACTACGATCCGGACTTGGTCCCGGCGCTCGCCCCGTACCCGGTCGATGAAGTGTACGGCAAGTTCCCCACCGACGGCGTCAGCGGAGGCCGTCCTCGCTACCTGGCGACACCGCTCTCGGAAGCAGATCTGCGGAGTTACATCCGCCTGCTCGACCGGCATGGCATTGCCTTCAATTACCTCCTGAATGGCGCCTGTTTCGGCAACCGCGAATGGACACGCCCCTGGCAGAAACGGGTGACGGCTCTGCTGACTAAGCTGGGCGAATTGGGCGTCCGCCGAGTCACCGTCTCCACCCCTTTTCTTCTGGAACTGGTCAAACGCCGTTTCCCCGAGTTCAAGATAAGAGTCGGGATTTATGCCCAAGTGGATACGCCCCGGCGCGCCCGATTTTGGGAGGATCTCGGGGCGGATGCCATCACGCTGGAGAGCTTCTCGATTAACCGGAACTTCCGCCGCCTGGCGGCTATCCGGCAGTCGGTTCGTTGCGAGCTGCAACTGATTGCGAACCACGTCTGCCTTCTGAACTGTCCGATGCAAACCTATCATCAGAACGGTTTCGCGCACGCATCGGACGACACCAGCACGCTCTTCATCGACTACTGCTTCCTGCGCTGTTCGCGGTTGCGCTTGACCGATCCGTCGCAGTTCATCAAGGCGGCCTGGATCCGGCCGGAGGACCTCGCCTCCTATGAAGCGATAGGGTACACGACCTTCAAGCTTCTGGAACGGGGAATTCCCTCGGCGGAACTGCTGCGGCGGGTCAAAGCCTACAGCGAGCGTCGGTTCGATGGCAATCTGGCCGGACTGTTGCTGTCGTATGGTTTCAAGGAACCGGTCCGTAAGGAATCGCTCTGGACTCTACGTCACTTCTGGAAACCGCGGCAGGTGAATCCGCTGCGACTGAAACCGCTGACCGAATTGGCGCGCCTGCAAGGCATGCTCTCGCCGCTGCCGGAGAGTCCTATTCGGGTAGAGGCGCGGCAGATACCGGATAACTTCCTGGACGGGTTTCGGGACCGTGACTGCGCCTCCATGAACTGCCAGGCTTGCGGCTATTGCGAGCGGATTGCCGCGCAGGCCGTTTCGATCTCGCCCGAGTACCGCAGCGAGGTGTTGAGAAAGTACGCCGAAATGGACGATAGCATGGTAGCGGGAGGCCTCTGGGGTGTTTGAATCACGCGCCACGGCAGCGGAGTTCCTGGACCTGCCCGACTGTGATCCGGCACTGGCCGCCGCCAGCTACCGGTTCATGGAGACGGTCAATTGTCGCTTCGGCGGCGTCCGGATAGTCCGGCGTTTTCTGGCCGCCGAAACTGCGGGGCGCCATGCCGATGCTCCCCTACGCATCCTCGACATCGGCTCGGGATGCTGCGACATCCCACTGGCAGTGAGCCGGTGGGCGCGTGCGTACGACATTCCCCTGCACTTTACCTGCTTGGAAATAGCCGATCACGCGGTTGACATTGCGCGCGGACAACTTGCCCGAGCGGGTAACCCGGACCTGCACCTGCTTCAGGAGGACGCCTTCACCCACCAACCAGCCGAACCGTATGATTGCGCCGTGGCCTCCATGTGCTTCCATCATTTCAGCAATGCACAGATCGTCACGCTGCTGCAGAGGCTCCGCGGTTTCGTGATCAACAGCGTGCTGATCAATGATCTCCGGCGCTCGCGACTGGCGTCTCTGGCGGCGAGACTGCTGCTTGTCGGCGCGGCGGCGGGGGTCCGGCATGACGCCCTGCTCTCCATCCGGCGCGGCTTCAAAATCGGTGAACTAACCGCCTTGTTGCGGCAGCTCGCTGGCGTCGCGGTTTCCGTGGAGCCAGCCCGCTGGTTTCGGATCGCCGCCATCATCCGGTTCAAACCAGGAGCCGACTCGTGAAGATCATCCTCAGAGGTCTGGGGGTCGCCACCCCCTCGCTCTATGCAACGCAGGAAGAAGCCTACGCTTTCTTCACCGCGCATTGCACTCTGAAACAGGAGGAACAGGAACTGTATCGTCGCATTCTCCTGGACGGCAAGATTAAAGGCCGGTATCTGGGGATGGATGCCAAGGCGGATGCTCTTGAAACCGATCCCGACCTGCTGCTGGCGCGCTTTCTCAAGTTCGGCCGTGCTACAGCCGTCGCCGCCGCACGCCGCGCGCTGGCGGAGGCTGGCGTGGAAGCCGCTGACATAGCCGGCCTGATCGTCAACACTTGCACCGGTTACCTCTGCCCGGGACTCACCTCGTATATCGCGAAAGACCTGGGGCTCAAGACATCGATTCGCTTCCAGGACTTGATGGGGGATGGGGTGCGGCGCGGCGGTTGCGAATCTCGAAGCCGCAGCCGGCATGCTGGCCCGCAGCGGGGAAGGCCCGGTTCTGAGCATCGCTGTCGAGATCTGCACGGCCACCTTTTTTCCCAGTCATGAGCCGGAACTTGTGGTGAGCAATTCCATTTTCGGCGACGGTGCCGCTGCCGCCGTGCTCGATCTGGTGCCGGACAACCGCCCGGGCGGCCTGGCGCGCATGGTGGACTTTGCCATGGGTCTGTTTCCCCGGTACCGCGAGGACCTACGTTACCGGACGGAAGGCGGCCGCCTGCGGAACCACCTGAGCAAGCGAGTGCCGGTTATCGGCGCCCGCACTGTAACGGAGGTGGCGTGTGGGCTTCTGGCCCGGCACGGCCTCTCCCGGAATGACATTGATTGGTGGGCGGTCCATCCGGGCGGCACGGTCGTGCTGGCCCAAGTCGCCAAGGAATTGGGGCTTGCCAGCGAGGCCCTGCGCTTTTCTTACCATGTCTTCGAGAACTATGGCAACATGTCTTCACCATCCGTTCTGTTTGTCTTGCGGGAGATTCTGGATAGCGGACGGCCACAACCCGGCCAAAAAGGGATGCTCCTCGCGTTCGGCGCCGGATTTTCCGCCTTCGCGGCGCTCATTGAATTTGCGCCGCTTGAACCAATGTGACTCGCCGCGAACCGAGACGCCTGGACCCAGAGCTAGGCACGAAAGGAACGCAGGCTCCGCGTCAAACGCAGCCGGGCATGGTGGCGGAAGGGCGCGGGCGACGAGGCTGGCTTCCAGCCGTACTGGATATGTGGCCAAGGCAAAAATGTGGCGCACAGGACGAAATACCCCTCCTTTATTGGGGTTTTCCGCTTTTCTGCGCCACATTTTACTCGACACCCACAGGGTCCTCGAATGAGTTGAATGCCGTGTGTTGCCCGACGTGGGGTGTTTCAGAAATGCTTTTCGATCCTCAATCAAAGGCCCATAAGCATGGCGCGAAAACACTACGGCAAGGTGCAGTCGGTATTTGAACACGCCGACCCGGTTCTCACCGAACGAGGTCTGTGAAGAGACCCGCAGTCGAAATAAAATGTGGCGTATGAGATCCGGAAACCCCAATGAATGCGGCCTTTCTGGCTCTCTGCGCCACATTTTTGCCTTGGCCACATATCGTGCCTAATGTGGCGCGCCACATTTTATGCGGGAAAACCCGCCGCACGGCATGATAAGAGGGGGTGGAGGAAACGAGGGCAGGATCTGATGGCCATTTGCCACGATGCTCGAAAGGGCAGATACAGCGGAAGCCATTGGTCTAAACCAGTCGCGCCTCCGCTCTACTCGACCAGTAACTCGCTTTGGATCTTACCTGGTGCTACAAGCCAAGCAGCGCGCGCATTGTGCCGGCGTTGCGCACCGCGTTGCCCCCGAAATCATTATTGAAGTAGACGAAAACATCCAGTTGTTGCGCCTGCCATTCCCGTAATCGATCCGCCCACCAGCGCAGATCGTCATCAGAATAGGATCCGCCGTAAAGATGCTCGTGATCTGGCCCATGAAGCCGCACATAAACGAAAGGCGCTGTAGCGCGCAAGATGCACGGCAGCCTCGACCCACTCATAACGCAGTAAGCGGCCCCGCGCCTTTCCAGCAATTGAAATATTTCTTCCCGGTGCCAACTCGGATGCCGGAATTCGACCGCAACCCTGATCCCCTTAGGCACTTGGGCCAGGAAGTACTCCAGTCGCGCATAGTCATAGCCGAAGAGCGGGGAGAGTTGGACGAGAAGCACACCGAATTTATCCCCCAGGTGCCACAGATCGCTAGCCACCCGTTCGAGCCAACTCTCAGGTTCAAGGAGTCGCTTGTTGTGGGTGAGAACCCGTGGCGCTTTGACGCTCATCAGGAAACCCAACGGCAGTCGTTTCTGCCAGGATTGAAACGTCGCTGTCTTCGGCCAGCGGTAAAATGTGGAATTGATCTCTACGGTCGGGAAGCGAGCAACGTAAAACCTAAGCCGGGCGTAGACCGGCGTATGTAGAGGGTAGAGAACGCCTTCCCAATGATTGTAACTCCAACCCGAGGTGCCAATGTGCAATGCCATAACACACCGATCTTCTAAAGTCTTTTGAGGTTTTTGGCAAAATTCCCTCATGGAGTTCCTCAAAACTGCATTCTTGTAGTGCCGACAAGATAATATTTCACCCGCGTAGCGTCAAGTACAAGCGGGCGCACCCAAAACCAAATTCCTATGTGCAGCTTTCAACCTTTGACATACATGCAGGTGCAAGTCCTGCCTCGGCAATGGATGGTTGGGCCGAGTAGTGATAGCAGACTCTGGTCGGCGGTCTCGATGACTGTCGTATGCCCGATCTACTTCAGGGAGCGGGTGCAATGGAACCGCTCCAGCTAATAACTAATGAACGCGCGGTAGAAACGGTTGGTGGAGGCCGACGCGGCGGTGTTCGTGTACGTCCAAGGGCTGGTGACCGGGGTATTCGTGGCGATCGTCGTCCAGTTCGTGAGGCGCAGGTCCGGGATGGTTTGCAGGGTGAGGAGGAAATGCGGCGTGGTGCTGATGACGACGGTCATGGAGTTGTTGGTTGTGCTGGAGATGTTGGTAAATCTAGGTGCCTCCGGGGTCGGCATACTGCCGGCGTTGCCGTTGAATGTAACCGCGCCAGTCTGGGCCAGAGCCCTGCCATCCATTGTTGAGCTGGCATTCATCGTGATGGATGCATACGCCATTATGGTCCCCTTGAAGTTTGAGGATGTGCCAAGAGTCGCTGAACTACCGACCTGCCAAAAGATGTTTCTGGCCTGTGCGCCGCCGATCAAGATGACCTCGCGACCGACGCCCACGGTGAGTGTGCTCGCCATCTGGAAAACCCAGACATCATTCGGACCGCCATTGAGAGTGAGATCCACCGAGGTTATGTCATACGCGCCCGACGGGGATACATAGACGCCAGCGACCAGGGTTTGCCCGCACAGTTCGGCGCCCGCATTAATCCCTCCGGGAAGTTGAGCCGGGCTGGCGGCGATAAACGCGTCGTTCAAGTCGAGTTGGGCCTGGGCTGCGATAGGACCGCCGTTGTATATCGTCCCGTTGACCTGTGCTGGAGGGGTTCCTAGATCTACCGAACCAGCCGGAAATAACCCGATATCACCATTAATAATGCCAGCCCCCGTGCTGGTAATCGTAGAGCCGGCCAGAATCGCGAAACAGGTGGCCGATTTAAGGTCTATCGGCGGTGGGCCTGCAGCCATCAACGTCTGGCACGTGATCATCCCGGCAAGCACCGAGGCTCCGAGCACTAGCATTGCCGGCATTCTTTTCATTTCCATGTTGTTCTTCCTTCCATCTTTCTTTGTTTGTCTGTTGTTGATTGATGGGGACCGTTGACTCTTGATTTGGGAAGAGTGTCCCCTTGTTTCCTTCAATAGGAATCCTTCTTGGCAGCCGTTTCATCGATCCAGTATCGTTGGCGATTGTAATGTAGGTATAGTCCGGTCTTATAATCCAGACGTAGCAGAGACTGCTCCGTGCATTCCGGTGTAGGCAATGATCGCGCCCAGTGACCGCGGCTTAAGCGGGCACGGCGGCGGGTTGCGCAGGCGGCGGCACAAAGAGAACGGCCTCATGCTCAATTTCAGGGTAATCCCGGTTCAGTTCAGTGGCCAGTTGATCGGCCTCTGCCTGTTTGAAGCGCTTTGTGCCGGTGCCAACTGTACCGGAGACCGTCGAGGTCCAATGAATGGCGTACTTGTTCGTACGACTCGTATTTGGGCTAAAAGGATTTCCTGGAATAATTCCGGCAGATTCTGTGTGTTGTGTTTTCACAAATTTTCTCTAGCGCATGGTGTGCCACGCACCGCGGGAGGCAGTGGATTCAAACCCAGATGGTTGCGGAGAAGAGTTCGCAACCGTCCTGTCAGCAAGGACGTGCACCGGAATTCAGGTCGCGCCTGGGCCAAAGAATTGGGCACAGGTGCGGGAGTATCGAGGTGGATCAGGCGCTCGCTCTGCTTGCGGAATGCACGGCCAGTCAGCCTCGACTGTGCAAGTTGCATGGTGTTTGCCTTATTGATTGCATCTTGAATCCGCCTTCAGATAGCGGAGTGGAGCAGGGGCGCAGGAAGGCCCACAAGTCTGCCTCCGTGGGGGAGCTGAGTCTCGTCATGTTCCGCGTCGAGGGGCAACAGGGAGCGTGAAAGCCGGCGAGTCTCGGCGACGGGGCTGTCAGCTGGTGCTCAGCCTGGAGGACCTTCCCTGCCTCTCCTCTCCTCCTCAACCATATGTGTCGAACGAAAGGACCGTGAAGTCTGAGCACGTGGACTGGGAACTAGTTTCGATTCGCTCCGGGAACCAGCAGAAGAGGCTGGCGGCCTGGCGACCGCCAGCCCGAGAGGGGCTACTCCCGGGTCCGCCTGGGCTGGCTGGCGATCCACTCGTAAGCCCGCATGGCCAGCAGGCTGAGCAGCAGCAGGTTGTTCCGGCCGAAGGTGGTGGAATTCTTCCATTCCTCGCCCTCCTTGTAGCTGCGTTGGAAGGTAACGTTGAACATGGGAGCCTTTTCGGTGTCCTGGCGCCAGATGCTGGCGCTGATCGAGCCGTTGCGGATGGTGTGGACCGGTTGGTTGTTTTGTTTAGCAGTTTGATTTTTCATTTGGACCTTCAGTTGTGCCCCGACCACCGGGACGTTTTGTTTTTCACCAGGTGCCCTGAAAACAAATGACCCGGTGGGCAGGCAAGCGGTAGCCGGGAGCGATTGAGAGGAGGGCGGCGGAGCACCAGCCAGGCGACTGATCAGCTTGCTGGCGGGAAGCCTGCGCGGAGCAACCGGAGCGATTGAGCGGAGGCTAGAAAGGCGCTGAGAAATCATGCTGCGACAACAACCGGCCAGAATCCGGAGCGGCACTGGCTCCATGAGGCAGGACGGGGGGGCTGGTCACGCGCCAAGGGGCTACGAGGAGGGCCGGAGAGCAATTCGGCTTCGGCGGGACTCATGCGGAGCCTGAGCGGGGGCAGATGGATTGCCAGGGAGCCGGGCTTTCCAGGGAGCGTTCGCGAGGTCACCAGCCTCATAGCCGGGACTGGTATTTCGTCCGGAGCTGGTCAATGACCGCCTTCTGCTTTTCGGTGAAGCAGGCTCGCCCAAGGTTGCTTTCGATGAACTGGGCTTCCCAGTCGGTGAGACGCACTCAGGCGCCGGCCAGACACCGGAGAAACTCGACCCTGGCCGCATCCTGCGGATCGTACTGCGGGCTCAGGTGCGAGCAAGACGCACTCACAGGCGGGACATAAGCTCCATTGGCCGCAACCGGCGCCAGCATACGCCTCCGCGTGCGCCAGTAGCCGATTAGCAGGTCGACGCAGAATCTCATCAGATAGCAATTCCATAGGCGCATTCGACTTACTCCTTTCTCAAAACATTTTCCTTCCCGACACACGGAAAGGGCGCGTAGCGTCCAGGCCAGCGCAATGGACGAGGAGTCCAGAGGGCATAGCCCTTTGGCGCGGGCCTGGGCCGGCGCGAGGCCCAGCGGGATGTCTCCAATTGGAGACAAAATCGGTCCAGGTGGGGCCATGGCGGTTTGGTTGTCGAAACCATATGGAAGGGATGGCGCCGGCTGCCGGGGCCATGCGTTTGGCCAGCGCCTCGGCGGCTTTGAAGTCGTGGCAGTGGTAAACGGTGCCAACCGGCTCGGCGTCCTGATCGCCCACGGAGACAACCCAAACCGGGATTTCCTCGCCTTCGCTGTCCTGGTCGGACTGGGGGCCGTCAAAGAAAACTCCGCGCCACTGAGGCGCGGTCACAACCGGCACGGCCAGCGTGCCAGTTGCGCCCAAATGGCCGGTTATGCGCTCGGCTTCTTTCTGGGTGGCGGCGTCCACCTCGGCAAGTTTGGCGTCACCCATTTCGCGGGCGTATTCGCGTTCGCGGTGATAGATGGCAAATGTCATATTGAATCTTTCTGCTCGCAGCCCGGATTCATTTCCGAGCCGGTGGAGTGGGTCTTTACGCACCCCCCACACCTCACTCAAAGCACCTCTGCCCAGAAGCGTGACAGCCGGGGGACCCGCTTGCGGGGCGCGAACGAAGCAAAGCGAAGTGGCAGCGGCGGCTGGCGCGATTCTGGAAACGGGAAGAGGCCAACTCAGCCGGCGGTTGGCCGAGGGGAAAGTGGCCGGAAGCTTTCCACCCGGCCACAGCGGAGCCTGATTAAGCGGCGCAAGGATCTACAGGAATTGCGCCGCGTGGCCTTGGGTGTGGGGCCGTGAGGGTCGCGGGAGGGGGGCGCGACTGTTCTGACTCTTGGCTGGCCCTAACGGAGAGGGAGAGATTGCTGCGCGAGGGGGACAGGGCGCGAAGCAACTCCGCTCGGAGTGGGCCAGCCAAGTGTCAGACTGGAATCGGGGGCGGCGTGAGTGCGGATGTTGCCCAGCGCCAGGGTGTCCTTGCGCTGGCCCATTTCGAACGAAGCGGGCACGGTGATGACAACCTTTGATTTGCGGGGGTCTTCGCCGGTGCGCTCCCTGGCCGCGGTAATCAGCCGGCGCAGGATTTCCGCTTGGACTTTGACAGGGGTGTCCAGCTTTTCGCTGACCGATTCGTCGTAGAAGCGGTGCGCGCCCAATTCCGACTTCGCCGAGGGAAAGATGGTTTCCCACAGGCGGCCCTTCTTCCATTTGGATTGAGCTTCAAATCCCGCGAGGACCGAGTTGCCGGTGGTGTAGAGAACCGAGGGGAGGCGGTGGGAGTAGCCGGATTGCGGCGAGGCATGCGCCAGCACCTGACTGGCACCTCTATTTGCGACACGGCTGCTTTCGCGAGGCACATGGAAAGTCTGTACGCCAGAATGATCGCGCGAGAAGCCACCGCCTCGTGAAGCATCTCACCCATCCCGGATCGGTGCCCGCACCCCTTCTTCGGTGTTCACGGCCGGTAACGCTCGCCCCAGAAGATCCACCCAGAATTCTTCCCCTCGTTCCTGCTCACGGACCTTCTTGAGTTCCTTTGGGCTTGGCTTGAAAATGCCCAACCGCTGGCCCTTGCTTTGTGCGTTCAGACCTGCCAGCGCCTTCCCGAGTGACAAAGCCTCATCGTGCTTGAATCCCAACCGCTCTGCCGCCACCGAAGCCCAAAGAGTCAATACCGGCGCTCGATTGATCAGAATCTTGTTGCCGCTTGCTTTTGTCATTCACTTCTCCATCTGCACAGGCCTTCAGTCCGGCAGAGCCAATAGCAGGTCACAACGCCATACCGACCGCATTGGGGACCTGGAGTCTATAGCCGGTGAGATATCTGTTCAGAAGGGCGCTGATCCATTCTCTGGAGGCAGTGAAACCCTTAAATGAAATGCAGGTAACCCCATTCTCCTGAACCAACTCGCAAGCACCGATGTCGATAGAGATGGGCACGGTCTCCCCCTTCAAAACCATTTGCGCAGATATTGTCTTTTTCTTCGAGTCGATTTGGATTTCGGTGACGCGGCCAATTCCTTCAATCTTCTGATTGATGAGCGACTTTGCGGACGCCTCGATTGCCCTATCCTTCACGGCACTCAGAGCGTTGGTGAACATTTTGATCATTTGGATGGAGGTTCGATGTAACCTTTATGGCCGCGAAGAATATCTTCCAGAAATCCGTATTCTGCCAGCGCCATTTCAGCAGCAAAAAGAGTGAACCCAAAAAACGCCGGGGAATGATCTGCCGCCCCGATTCGATGACCCGTCCTTGACCAACTTAGGATCGGTAATAAACTTCATGACATCAAACCAAAGCCGCAACGGCTGGTGCATGCCGCTGAACAAAGCATCTTAGTCAACAAGCTTACCGGAAAATCAGGACAAGTATGATGACGAGAACAACGACGCCAAGTGAAATATACATAATATGCTTTCTTTACTAATGATGGTTCATCCATCACTATTTATTAATTACTGAGCGTAAAGCGTGCCGTGCGGTATTACGCGATCTAGGCAGGCTCGGTGCCCCGCGGTCGCGCATAATGCACGATGCCTCATGCAGTTTGCGGCTCGGCCAAGGTGTCGCAGGCTGGCTCGGACGCGCTGCCGGGAACCTTGTAAGCGAGAGGTCCGTAGCAGGATCGAGACGAAAGCCATGAATTCTCTGACACGGAAAAGCAGTTGGCTTCGACACGTAGGCAATGCCTGGAATCACGGGGATCATTATAGGGTAAACGCCCCATTGCTTCCGCACAGAGTTCTCTTGTAGCATGCCATCCGAGTTGCCGAAGTGAAACACCGGGCTGAGCCACGAATGCTAAATGGAAACTGCACGAAGCTGCGTTCGTTGCCAGAAGTGATCCGAAACCTGAAACCCTCAATCTGCGGTTGGCCATAGGACACCTTAGGAATTAACGCATCGATTTTGGAAAATGAGTATCTCTCTAAAGCCAAAGCATCTAAAACGATACAAGGACATTGCTCTGCTTTTGATCAAGCATGGACGGTCGGACGTTGTGAAGCATGCGGGGCTGCCGAATGCGCTAGAACTGGATGCCTCAGTGGAGGCAATGGCAGGCGAGTCAAAGGCAGATGAACTGGCGCACGACCTGGAGAAGATGGGGCCGACCTTTATCAAGCTCGGTCAGCTTCTGTCCACTCGTGCGGATTTTCTTCCTCCCGCATATATCCATGCGCTGACACGATTGCAGGACAAGATCGATCCATTTCCGTTTGAAGAAGTGGAAGCAATCGTCTCTGGGGAGTTGGGCGTGCGGATTTCAAAAGCATTTTCACAATTTGAAGCAAAGCCATTGGCAACGGCATCGTTGGGCCAAGTCCATCGCGCGTCAATGCTTGACGGCCGGGTTGTGGTGGTGAAGTTGCAGCGGCCTGGAATCCGGGAAATCATCGCCGAGGACCTAGAGGTGCTGGAAGAAATCGCGGGGTTTTTGGATAAGCACACGGAGTGGGGCAAACGTTTTGAGTTCGGCAAGATGCTCGAAGAAGTTCGCAGGAGCCTGTGGCTTGAGCTGGACTATCGCCAGGAAGCGCGCAATCTTAGCACTTTAGGCGCAAACCTGCTGGGGTTTCCAGGGATCGTCGTGCCGGCTCCGATCGAGGATTTTACGACCTCACGTGTGCTGACCATGGAATACATTCGCGGGAAGAAAATTACGGAACTTAGCCCTTTGGCTCGGCTGGATTTAAAGGGAGCAGATTTGGCGGAAGAACTTTTTCACGCCTACTTGAAGCAGATTCTTGTGGACGGATTCTTCCACGCCGACCCTCATCCCGGCAATGTCTTCCTCACGGACGATCATCGTATTGCCTTGCTTGACCTGGGCATGGTGGGTCACATCGCGCCGCGGTTGCAGGAGAACTTGCTTCAGTTGCTCCTGGCGGTGAGCGACGGCCGCGGCGATGATGCCGCAACCATCGCGATCAAAATAGGCGAATTCAAAGAAGAGTTTTCAGAGAATCCGTTCCGCCAGCGCGTGGCGAGTCTGGTCAGCGAGCTTCAAGGCTCGGAAATGGAGCAGATTCAAGTGGGGCGAGTCGTCCTGGAAATCACGCAAATTTCAGGCGATAACGGACTGCGGGTACCCGCGGAGTTGACCATGTTGAGCAAAACGTTGCTGAACCTGGACTTGGTCGGTAAAACACTCGATCCTAAATTTAATCCCAACGCTTCGATTCGACGCAACGCGGAGTCAATTCTACAGCAGCGGGTGTGGAAAGCGCTCTCGCCGACCAACTTGTTTGGTGGCTTGTTGGAGATGAAAGACCTTCTGGTGCGGCTGCCGAGCCGACTCAATCGGATTCTCGATGCGATCGCGCATAACGAGTTGACGTTAAAGGTGGACACGATTGACGAAAACGTAATCATCGAAGGACTTCAGAAGGTGGCGAATCGCATTGCGCTGGGTTTGGTTTTGGCTGCGTTGATCATCGGGGCAGCTTTATTGGCGCGGGTGGAGACGTCGTTTCGTATTTTTGGGTATCCTGGTTTCGCGATTTTATGTTTTCTGGGCGTGGGCGGAGGCGGTCTCTTCCTTATTGTTCACATCCTGATGCATGATCGTCCTTCGAAGAAGTGAACATCCAAGACCGCAAGGAAATGGGATTTCATGCGGCCGGTCGACATCCTGGCACCGGAAGATCAATTCGGTCCTGGTGTCGCTCTATCTGGGAAGGGAAGAAACCTCGCCATCCAAGATGCCCTCCAGATCAAAGCGGCGGAATATTGGCTTAAACTGGTGAAGCAGATCAGGCGTTGAAAGAACTGGAAGCCCTGCCGTCGAGATCATGGAAATGTGGCTGGGCGCTCAAAACCCGGATTGCTGCAATGGGGGCTTTGAGGGGGCAAGACGAAATGTTCGTCCAAACTTATATTGAGGCATTATGAGAAGGAAATGGGAGTTCTTCCCGCTATTCAAAGATGAGGGTGACCGGTTACTTGACTGAGTTTGCCACAGGTTCCTAAACGGGATTGAGATTTGTAATGGCCGGACCGTCGAGGACGTTGCCGAATTTATCAAATCGGGAACCGTGGCAAGGACAGTCCCAAGTCTGCTCGGAATGATTCCACGCCACGATGCCTCCCAAGTGAGGGCATACGGCGGAACATTCGTGCAATACCCCGGCAGCATCACGATAGACCGCGATTTTTGTCAGACCGCGACGGACTACCGCGCCAGCGCCGGGAGCGACTAAAACGTCTTCTTTGACGTCGCCTTCGGTGATCCAAGCCCCGTATTGAACGGCCATGTTGACGGTTTCCTTGACAAAGGAAATTGCCGCCCCGAGCGATTTGCGCAAGGGGTCATAGAGGTCGGCCCAGGCATTTTTACGGCCTTGAATTAAATCTGTGAGCAACATGCCAGCCAAGGTTCCCTGCGTCATGCCATTGCCAGAAAACCCGGTGGCGACAAACACGTTTTCCTTGTCCATGGGGTTGTGTCCGATAAAAGCGAGTCCGTCCATGGGTTCTATGATCTGGCCGGACCATCGGAAGGTTACTTCAGTCATCATGGGGAAACGGGTTCGCGCCCATAGTTCCAACCTCGAATAGCGGGCTTCGGTATCATCCGCCTGCCCGGTCTTATGATCTTCGCCGCCCACAACCAACAAGTCACTGGCCGGGGAGGAGAGTTGAGGCGGCGTGAGCGATTGCAGGCGCACATAGTGATAAGGATCAAACGTGTCCCAATACAGAGCTTTGTGAACGGAACCCGCTGGCACCTTCGCAGCAATAACAAATGTGCGATAAGCGGCTTGCTTGGTATGGATGGCCAACAAGTCATTGACGGGGGTGTGGGTGGCAACGACGACGGCATTCGCGGTCACGACCCTGCCGTCGGTTGTTGCAATGCGAGCGGGTTCCCCGCCCTCGATCCTGGAGGCATGCGTTTGGGTGAAGATACGGCCACCATCCCTCACTATGGCCTCCGCCAACGCCGCCAGATATTTTAACGGGTGAAATTGCGCCTGTCGTGGAAAGCGGAGGGCGGGTCCTGTGTCAAATGAGACCAGAGGAGTTTTGGCGCACAGTTTCGTGTCAATCAAACCTGCCCGCCGCGCCGCGGCCAATTCTTTTTCCAGGTTCTCCGTAGATTCCCCAGGTGGGACGAAAAGATAGCCATCCACGCGCTCGAAGTCGCAATCGATTTTTTCCGCGCGGACAATTCGTTCGATTTGGTCGATAGCGGCGGTATGGCTTTCGGCGATCAGCCGCGCGCTCTTTGCGCCGTGCATTATCTCAAGTTCAAAATAGGGGTCATCCAAAACGGTGACCAGATGGGCCGTGGTGCGCTCGGTTTCGCCAGATACAATGGGGCCATCGTCCAAAACAATGACAGATTTTCCGCAACGGCCGAGTAAATAGGCGATCGTCAACCCCGCCATGCCCGCGCCAACAACACAAACGTCCGCCTTTTCGTTGGAGGCTAGTTTAGAAAAGACGGGCAATTTTGCGCCCGCCATCCATATCGAAATACTTTTTCCCGCGTGCTTGTTCATCTGTTTACTTGGTTGACCGAATTAGTTACCGCACAACCGCCTTTGCGTTTCCTTCCACTATGCGATGAACGGCTGTTTGATCTTACACCCATAAACAACATGGCGCCATGGGGTATTCCCCCAACGGGGGATTGGCACTTAACTGGGAGAGAGACAGCCATCTGGCGCAAGCGTGAACGAGTGCGACACCCATAGCGTTTAAGACGGTCCTTAAATTGGTGACGAGGGTCGATGGGGCGGTCATATTTCCGAGAACGTTGCTTAACGGCGCGAGTCTCCCGTCGGTTGGGCCGGTGCGGCACCAAATCGGCAACGAGGGTGCTATAAGTGAAATGAGAGAGACAATGTATAGGAAGAAGTGGTAAACAGGCGTCCGAAGTGTCCGCACAGAGCCGGTGCCTTCATTATATGCGCTCTGCTGGGTAAAATGACAGCGAGACGCTGTTTTCCCTCCTCAACCGTCCCTACCCCGCTCCGCTCTGGCCCTAGTTTCCCTGCACTTGAGACCGCAGTGCTGCCCTCTTTTGCGGTGAGGGGCATAGCCGACTTCCAGGCTGTCCTGGAGACCAGGTGGAACGCGGGAGGGGGGCAGTTTCCGGTCCGCTGTTGGACCGCATCGACCTGCACATAGAGGTGCCACCGGTTATCCGTGGAATTGGAAACTGAACCAAAAGGCTCCCGAAGAACTAAAGACCCTAGGCGACCACACCAAAGAGCATCGCCTCCGCCTCCATTTTCCCCAGGCACAATTGGCGAAGCAATTGGGTGTTCAGGCCGCCACCATCTATCACTGGGAGCACGGCACATGTGATCCGTCACGACGATTCTTGCCAAGCATCATCAAATTCCTCGGTTATGATCCGCATGCGTCTAGTATTTCCGGATCACGACCACAGACTGCGAAACGAGCAGGACTGACTATCAATGCGGTGGTTGTAAATAAGAAGTAGGATACTTGACAATAAGCGGAGCTACGGCGCCGCTGAGCGCCAGCTCCCCGACCATGAGGAAATTATCGAGCTGGTCGGTCTCGAGTTGTTCGCTGGCGGCGACCATGCCGACGGCGATGGGCAAGTCGAAGCTTGGCCCCTCTTTCTTCACGTCCGCTGGAGCAAGGTTGATCGTGGTACGGCCGAAAGTGAAGCTGAAGCCAGAGTTGATCAGGGCGGCCATTACAAGGTCGCGGCATTCCTTCACTGCTGCGTCCGGAAGGCCTACGATAATTACGATTCGTATCGCCGCTGCGTATTCCGACGCATTTCGGACAGCGATCCGATTTTAGTCGGACAGTAATCCGATTCAATTCGGACGCGGTGCCGATTTAATTCGGACAGCGATCCGGCGAATAGTCGGACAGTTTTTC
>Ga0118677_10008622_pt1 | contig 16275 bp, 20 predicted proteins | sample AliMusrvi5mmetaG_FD_86154 | JGI IMG/M metagenome (GOLD analysis project Ga0118677, IMG submission 86154) | reverse complement strand
ACAGAAAAAGTGAGCAAAGAACCAACCAGCAAGAATCCAATAACAAACTTAAGCTGCAGAGTACGGGAAAATTTAAACATCAATTAAAACTGACCTCTCAGATTTAACATGAGTTGATTCAAGACAAAGCTAGAATTTACATAATTAGAATCACGCGTTGAATACGTGTAGGCCAAATCGGTAGATAAATTTCTGTTTAATAAATACTTTGCACTAGCTGTACCACCATACATAAGATCATTTCTGTTATAAGCACTAGCTGTACTGGTAACATCGTAACCTTGGTAGCCCATTTGGCCGACATTGCCGCCTACTTTCAAGAGCACATTACGATAGAGTTCATGTTCCGCGCTTAAACTAGCTGTAGTGCTTAAAACACCAGCAACCCCTTGCTGTGTAGTTTCAGCTACATCGCGACCAACACGAGCTAAAACCGTTGTTAACTTAGTAGGGCGATATTTAAGATTTAAAAAACCATTTACACCCGATACTTGTGCTAAACGAAGATCATCGTAACTACGTTGTATATAACCCGCAGAAATATCACCCGTCAGCAAATCTGTTAGGTCAAAACCTATACCACTAGTAGCGTTATAACCATTTGAATTACGATTAAAAGCGGTTCCGGCGCCGCTGGATAAGACATTGGTATCATAAGCAGCGATTTTATATTCAAACTTAGCAAAGGCTTCATAGCCAGGCTGAATTTCATAACCCAAACGTATTAAAGGTTTATATTCCCAACGATCTCTTGTAGACATCTTTAAGGTAGTACCTAGTGAACTTTGTACATCATCATAATCGTAACGAGTTGTGTTTACTCCCGTTTTTAAAGCTACCCGATTAAATTTTTGCGTGTATAAGTTATCGATTACTTTTGTAGCATACACAGTAGGCGTCATACCACCAATCTGATCAGGCGAACCTCTATTTTCATGAACTCTGTTGTAAGCAATATTGTTATTAAAATAACCGTCTCGAGTTAAATCTAATTTACTATCAACATGAATCATCACATCTTGATAGTCATTACTATTAGGCTGGGTGGCATATTGAGCTACATCTGTATTTAAACCAAAACCTAAACTGTGTCGGGTCCAATCAGAGCGAACATCAACGCCAGGTTTATAATGGGCGACATAACTATCGGTAACACCCAGGGTTTTATCACGCATATAAATATTGCTGTTATATTCGTTAGTCAGATCTAAGCTAGGCAAAAGCATAAATGAGCCCGATCTTATGCCTTTTTGGACATAAGCCGCGCTTTCACGTTCTTTAAAAAAATTAGCATCGTCTTCTATAGGAGTACTAAATGCCGGGAAAACACATAGCGTATTGATAGCGATAAGCAATATTTTTGAATTTTTCATTTCTAGGTCAATAAATTAAGTATTAGGGCTTACAGGAATTGCTGTTTTTATAATATCTGTTATGGTTTGTGGAGGGCTATTCGGCAAAACTGTAGCAATAATTTGCTTTATTTGGTCAGTCGCTGTTGTAATACAGGTTTGATCGGTACCGCAGCCACTTACTGCTGCATCATAAACCGCTATAATTACACTTTTAGTCATGGCAGTTGTACTCGTTTGAGACTCTGAAGCACCGCTAATGCCAGAACTAGTAGACGATGTAACCGCCGCTACCGCCGCAACTTCGGCAGCGTTAATGATCGCAGCTATCGATGCAGGTGCTGTTGTAACCGCAGCTGAGGTAATCGCTCCTACCGATGATGCAGGTGCTGCTGAAATCGCAGCCGAGGTAATCGCTCCTACAGATGATGCAGGTGCTGCTGAAATCGCAGCCGAGGTAATCGCAGCAGCCATTGCAGGAGGTGCGGCTGAAACCGCTGCTGCCGTTATCGTTGCTGCCTTAGTTGGTGCCGCAGTCACAGCAGCTGAAGTAATAGCGACTACCGCATCCGCATTAGGTGACACTTTAATAGCTGCCGTAATGATAGCCGCAGCCGCAGCAGCATCAGGTGCTGCCGCAACAGCTGCAGCAGTTGCGGCAGCAAGCACCGCCACATTAATAGGCTTCGCAGTAACTGCTGCAGAAAAATCTGAATTTACATCCGCTTGCACATTCATAGAAAATATGAAGGCTAACAATAAAACTATAGTTTTATAATACATATGCATTTTTTTCCTTAAGCGTTGGGTGAATCTTAAAATAACTAAAATTACGTAGAGTTAACTACCTATATCACTTCTTTTCTTTAATTCATTGAGCATTTTTAATTTGGGCTGACAGAATGCTCTTTTTTTTCTGCAGCATCGGCCTTATTTTTCTTTTTTGTGTCTGCTTCTTTATCTGCTTTTTTTGTATCATCAACAGAGTTATTAATTGTCTTTTTCTCAGTTTTTGTCTCTTTTGAACGCGAGTCAGCAGCATGCAATCCCATAGAAAACATCAATGCTATATAAATAAAACGACAACCTTATAATAAATGACCATTTGAGACTCCCCTTGTAAATAAAATAAAACCATAAAATTACTACTATAATTATTTTTATTTTACAATATTGTATCAGTTATATATTTCATTTTATTTCAACTACGGACTTTTGAGCTTTAAATTCATAAATTTAAAGCAGTAACGTGCATTCACATCAATCTTTGCCAAGCCTACCTAGCTAAAAATTCAGAAAAACCTAAGCCACACAAAATAAAACTTGCTTATAAGCGCCAGAGCTGGCACATTAGCAACTCACTTAGTGCGTAAGACAAAACAACCTTCACTAAACCTTAGGAAACATCCGATGACCAACAAAACAGCGATACCTCGTGACGATGCCAACAAACTTGGGCTCTTACAACAATTAAACACCTGTCTACCCAGCTACGCCGTAGTGCTTGAAATAAGCGCCGCTGATTTAGCGCAAATACAAGCGGGTTTAGACGGCTTTGATTACTGCCTTAAAGCACAAGAAGCCGCCAATAATTACAACAACGCCCTGTTTGCCTTCAAACGCGTATTGCGCGATGGCCCCAAAACAGCCGAAGTTAATTTACCCACAGCACCCAGCCTACCAGCAGCGCCCAGCACCACACTCTATGCCGACATCTTCGGCTTTGTAGGTGACTTGATTGCACGCATTAAACATCACAAAAATTACACCGAAGCCATAGGCAAAGCACTCAACATCATTTCTGCAAACAGCCCAGATGTCGACCCAAGCACCTTACAACCTATATTGACGGTGGATTTTCAAGCCGGGCAACCCATGTTGCATTGGAAAGGCAATGGCGCAGATGCCCTAGAAATAGAAGTTGATTATGGTAGCGGCAGTTTTAGCTTGCTGAGCATCCAACTATCACCCGGCTACCTTGACCTAAAGTCGTTACCCGCACCAGGCAGCACCGCACTCTGGAAATACCGCGCCATTTATCGCATCCACGACCAACGCGTCGGACAATGGAGCCAAGTTTTAGAAGTGAGTGTAAAGGGCTAACAACTAAGCCGTTAGCCCAAATCAATACATCATTTTGACAAACTACGAGTTTTTAAACACAAAATAACTCTCAAACCGTCATCCCAGCAGGGAATGCCGGAATCCAAAGCACAGGGATGTGCTAATCCAGACCACAGTACGACCATTAAAATCCATATATACGACTTAAGGTCGTAGCCCCGCTGACTCCAACGCAGCGCGTCAGTACTCAGTTGGCTGGAGTAAAACAGCTTTAGCTGTTTTAAAAGGCAATAGCTGAAGCTATTGCACTCCAGATTTTTACTGTTTTTCCCTTAACTATTGGCAGTGGCGCAGCGCGAGGGAACGAGAACAAAGTGCGCGAGCCTTTAGCATTACCCACTTTTACTAGATTAATCTTTGCCAAATAAATCACGACTATACACTTTATCAATTACATCAAGAATGTCATCGGTGATGCGATTAGCGACAATCACATCCGCCTCTTGTTTAAAACGTGCAAGATCGTTGATTACTCTTGAGCGAAAGAATTCCGACTCTTTAAGTGCAGGCTCATAAATGATAACTTCGATGCCCTTTGCCTTGATGCGTTTCATAATACCCTGAATGCTTGAGGCACGAAAATTATCAGAACCGACTTTCATAATCAGGCGGTAAATACCTACAACCTTAGGGTTAGATTTGATAATACTCTTTGCAACAAAATCTTTTCTAGTCGTATTAGATTCAACAATGGCATTAATCAGATTTTGCGGCACATCATTATAGTTAGCTAATAATTGCTTAGTGTCTTTAGGTAAACAATAACCGCCATAGCCAAAAGATGGGTTGTTATAGTGATCACCAATTCTAGAATCAAGACACACACCTTGAATAATATGCTTGGTATTTAAGCTATGTGTAGCTGCAAAAGTATCAATTTCATTAAAGTAAGCAACGCGCATAGCCAAATAGGTATTAGCAAACAGCTTGATAGCCTCTGCTTCGGTTGAATCAGTAAATAAAACAGCTATATTTTGTTTAACAGCACCTTGCTGTAAGAGCTTTGCAAAGGTTTCTGCACGTTCAGAAATCTCGCCAATAACAATACGTGAAGGGTGCAAATTATCATAAAGTGCTCGACCTTCACGCAAAAATTCAGGTGAAAAAATCAAGTTATCACACTGTAATTGCGCTTTTAATTTATTCGTATAGCCAACAGGAATGGTCGATTTAATAATCATTACCGCAGTCGGGTTGATGGCCATTACATCCTTAATAACAGCTTCAATGGATTGGGTATTAAAGTAGTTTGTTTCAGGATCATAATCCGTCGGTGTCGCGATAATCACATAATCAGCACCCGAATAAGCTTCAAATTTATCCAACGTAGCTTTAAGATTAAGCGGCTTATTGGTTAAATAATCTTCAAGATCTATATCTTCAATAGGCGATTGTTTTCGGTTAAGCATTGCAACTTTTTCAGCAATAATATCAATAGCGACGACTTCGTTATGCTGTGCCAACAAAACAGCATTAGATAAACCTACGTAACCGGTACCTGCAATAGCAATTTTCATAATGATGTGTGGGTTAAGTTTTTTTCATAAATTTTTGCATCGACCAGCATTTTGCCCCGTGGATACGCGCGGCCTTGATGAGTTTAGCTGGGATTCGTGCCTCATCCCAGCCTACATTACTATCAATAAGTTATTGTTCTCTAATTAGTTTCAGCAATTCCGCTTCAAACTTGGCTAAAACCGACGCTTTATCCAAATGAGCTTGTGCATAGAGGAGTCCAGCCGCGCCCAATTCGGCACGCAATTCAGGACTACTGGCCAGCTTATTGATCGCCTCAGCAAAGGCCAAAGCATTTTCAGGCTCTACCACCAAGCCACAGCCAGCAACTACATTGGCCAGTTCAGTACCTAACTGTGCCGTAGCCACGACTGGGCGAGCACTAGCCATCATGCCGGTTAATTTAGACGGCATCACCAAATCGGCGGCATCGGCACGTTGCGGTAATAAATGTAGGTCTGCCATTGCCAAAAATTCAGCCAAACGCGCCAAAGGCTGTAAATCCAAAAAACGCACATTTGTTGAGCCTTGGCATAAGGCCATTAAATCTGCACGCCCCGCCCCTTGACCACAAAAGACTAAAACCACTTTCGACTTACACAAATTTGCGACTTCAGCTAAAATCTCCAAGCCTTGCTTACCGCCCATATTCCCCGAATACAAAGCCACAATAGCGTCATCAGCAATACCCAGCTCTGCTCGATAACTGCTTACGCCAGCAGTTGATGGCAACGATGACTGCTGAACCTTAAAAGCAGACAAATCTACCCAATTAGGAAATAGCAGCACACGCTCAGCGGCCACAACTTTAGTTAAGGCCCTAGCCATCATGCGTTGCGAAATAGTCGACACCCTATCAAAGCGACGCATTAACCAACGCTCCCCGGCTGCCACGGTATTTCGTAAAAACACACCTTTTAGCAAGCCTAAATCAAAAGCCGCATCGATCTCATAATCTTGAATATGTAGCCACGATTTGCCACCAGAAAGACATGCAACTAACCATGCTTGTGGCGCACAAAACAAAGCCGGCTCAACCACCCATACCACATGGGGTTTCCAGAGGATTTGCGCTAACATGATAGGAAAACTAGATAAGGCAAAACTAGCCAGATGCACTATACGTTTTAAACCAGACGGCTTTACAGGCACCCATAAGGGACAACGATAAATCAATAAATTTGCTATCTGAGTGCTTTCCCGTAGCCATGTATTCTTATAACCCTCTGTCAGTTGCCACTGAGGATAATAAGGTGGCGCTGTGACAACTCGCACCTCATGGCCCTGTGCCGCCAACCACGCAGCCATCTCACCGGAATACTTACCAATGCCGGTAAGCTCAGGAGAAAAATTAATGCCATGAATCAAAATACGCATAAAGAGGTGTGACCTTAATTTCAAAAAAACGCAAACTTTTGATTAGCTGCAGGAATATAGCCAAACACTTTCCTATCGTCCTATCGTTCCCACGCTCCAGCGTGGGAATGCCGGCGGCGACGCTCCAGCGTCGACATTACCACCAAGTATCAATATCAATCAACCCCGGCAAGCCCATATAAAAGCTAGCACTTGAATAACGCCAATGCTCGGGTAAGTTTACATAGCCTCGTTTAACCGGATTATTATGAATATAATCCAACTTCTCGCGCATCATAGCCTCACTAAATACCAACTCTGGATGCACACCTTCTTGCCAGAACTGATACTCCCGATCTGCTTTATGTGCTCGTTTGGCATAACTCAACCGGTCTAATAACCGATCAGCATGATGAGCCAGCAAATAGTCGATAATTTGCCGTGCAGTGTAAGACTTAAAACTACTCACGCATTTATTTAAATCCTGCGCTTGTGCAATAAAGTGCAAATGATTTTCTAAAACAACGTAACCATAAAGCCGCAAACCAGCATTTTCCCTTTGATAACGCCAACAATCCAGTAAGATTTGTACTGTTTCAGGGCGAGTAAAAACCGGTAGCCAGTCTAATACCGTACACGTCATAAAATGTGGTTTATCGGGATCAGTGATACTGTAACGACTTCTGCCCATAATTATTACGGTGGTTTGGATTAGTGATTACAACGCTGGAGCGTGGGAATGATAAAATGCTGGTCGGGGTTTGCAACCCCGACCGAAACGTTTGGATGTTTCAATAGCTTTCGAAACCTGAGTAACGGGGTTATAAAACCCGTCACGCTTCAGTGTGTGACTTCACATGCTATCGTTCCCACGCTCCAGCGTGGGAATGCAGGCGGCGACGCTCCAGCGTCGACATAACCAGGATAGCCGTATAAGATTCCATATACGAAATGACGAGTTCTAGCGTATTGCACCGCATGGTTAGACTACATTAACAAATAGCCTTAATCACGTAAGTCATCAACAAAATCAATACATAGATGCGGTGACAAATAGTGATTCGTCCGTTATTACCATAAAACGGGAATATCATAGGCGCTTAATTTTTGATCAACACTTACTAGCTGCATATTTTCTAACATGCTTTGCGCAATAATTATACGATCAAAAGGATCATTGTGATGGAAAGGTAAAGCTTGCAAATGATAGATATGAGCTTGAGAAAAATTTAGAATATTGATGCCATTTTCTTGCTGTTGAACAGCGAGCATGTCTTCTAATGGTACTTTTAACTTAAGTTTACCAAGCTGTATTTTTATTTGCATTTCCCAGAGACTTGCCATACTTAGGTATAGCTGGTTACTAGTATCTTCGCAGGCTGCAATTGCTTTTGTTGATAATTTTTCAGGTTGTGAATCTAGCCAAATAAATACATGGGTATCAAGTAGAATTTTCATTCATTCCCGAGCCAAAAATTATCTGGCAAAGCGCTATTAAAGTCTTCGCTCATTATGGCTTGCTCACGATGCTGGCCAAAGACTCTTTTTTTGGGTTTATCTGTAAATGAAACTAACTTGATTTTGGATTTATTATCGCTAATGATAAAAACGTCTTCACCTTGCTCAACTAATAAAACTAACTCTGGTAGTTTTTTTTGTGCTTCTTGCAACGATATGTTTAACATAAACTTATCTCTTAATAACAAATTTAACGAAAGTATAGCATGATCTGTTTATAGATAACCCGATACTCAGCATCGAATCTTTTAACAATCGCCTAGGTTGATGGGTGTGCTTTTCGCAACCCAACTTGAACGCCAAAACCATCAAGGCAACAGCAATAACCATCAAAAAACTCTCAAACCGTCATACCGGTAGGGCCTGCTCATCGTTATACACAAATGTTTCAAAGAGTGTCATTCCGGCCGGGAAGCCGGTATCCTGTGCCATGACTGGTAAGCTTTATACAGCCCTGTAACCTAGATTCCGGCGAAGTTTTCAAAGCAACTGATAAAAAACGCAAATACCCTTGCACGGTAAGCGCTTACCAGCTGATGAGGAGCGGAGACATTCAAGCGGAAGACGTCTTCCAGCACTCGGAAGACATCTTCCACCACACGGTATGCGTTTTCCAACACACGGAAGACATCTTCCATCACACGGTATGCGTTTTCCAACACACGGAAGACATCTTCCATCACAGGGGATGCGTCTTCCACTAGACGGGAAGCGCTTCCCCTGTGCTGGTAACCGACAGCGATGCCCTTGTAACAACTAGTATTCCCCTAGTTCCCACGCGCTGCGTCACTGCCCACAGTTAAGCGAAAATGTAAAAGCTTGGAGTGCAATAGCTTCAGCTATTGCCTTTTAAAACAGCTAAAGCTGTTTTACTCCAAGCATTCAGATTCCTTAACTGTGGGCAGTGACGCGCTGCGTGGGAATGAGGACAAACCGTCATCCCGGCAGGGAATGCCGGGATCCAGAGCACAGGGATGTGCTCATCCAGATTACAGTGTATCCAATAAATCGAGGAAAAACCCAGGTGAAGGATAGCTTATGTAGCTGTGTTTATGGTGGATTGCTAGCGAGACTGTGAAAGTATTATCATTTTTGGCTTCCCCCTTTGTAAAAGGGGGATCAAGGGGGATTTTTTTAAATCATAGGTCACTGATATTTAATGATTATTTTTTAATATACCAAATATCCCCTTCCCCCTCTTTGCTAAAGAGGGGGAAGAAAAAGAATACTTTTTCTGGCGCGAATCCACTCTACATTTGTACACAGTATGTCCGTATTATTTTACATTATTGACTCATGAGATATTTGCATATACAATTAATATATGAAAACGAAACTTAATTGGGATGAAACCAAAAGGCAGGCCAATCTTAATAAGCATGGACTTGACTTTGCTAAAGCGGGTGAAGTTCTTGAGTCACGTTATCGCCTTGATAGCTTTGTAACACGGAATAATGAGTTGCGAATGCAATCAATTTCTTATGCGCTTGGCTTTTTGGCCGTGCTAACAGTAGTACACATTGAGCGAGATGGTTCGACGCGCATTATAAGTTTCCGTCACGCAAGTGGCGAAGAACGGGAGTTTTATTATGACTGGCTCAAAAACGAATACGATGAGTTCTAAAGAAGTATTGACCGCAGTAAAAGCAATTTTACCAGCCCAAGATTATGTGTGGGATGGCGTCGATGAAGATGACCGTCCAGCAACTACAAATGAATTACGACTAGGCATTCAAATGGCGCATGCACAGCGTGGCCGACCGTCTGGGTCAGATAAAACACAGATTGCCCTGCGTGTCGACAATAGTGTATTGTCCGCCTTTAAAGCAACGGGCAAAGGTTGGCAAACTCGCATGAATGATGCCCTAAAAGACTGGCTTAAAGATCATGCGACGGGCTAAGATCGGTTTTTGATTACGCGAAGTCAACTTCATGCCGGTCGAGGTTTGCAACCCCGACCGAAACGTTTGGATGTTTCAATAACTTTCGAAATCTGAGTAACGGGTTTATAAACCCCGTCACGCTTCAAAAAAACCACAAACACAAACGCAATAAGCACCAAAAAAACACCCAAGCCGTCATCCCGGCAGGGACTGCCGGGATCCAGAGCACAGGGATGTGCCCATTCAGACTACAGTGCGACCAATAAAACAACAAAAAATAGGAGTGGTAGCAATGCCATCCATGGCACTGGATACCGGCTTCCCGGCCGGCATGACGGTTTATTTAAGTGTGTATAACGAAGTAATGCAGACTGGGATGTAGCGAAAACGCATGAGACGATTACTACCTTGATATACCCTATTTACCACTCATTCTGCGTTGCTTTTTAATAACTAAGGCTTATAATTTGGCCATGAGCAAAACCCACGATAGCAGTTACAAATTCCTATTTTCTAATCCAGAATTAGTTCGTGATCTTATCATGGGCTTTATACCGGATGACTGGCTGCATAGCTTAGATTATGCAACCCTTGAAAAGGTACCCGGCTCTTATATTTCTGATGATTTCCAGCAACGTGAAGATGATATCGTCTGGCGAGTAAAAGTCGGTGGTGAGTGGCTTTATCTGTATTTATTAATAGAGTTTCAAAGCAGTGTCGATAAATACATGGCCTTGCGCATAATGGTTTATGTTGGCCTGCTTTACCAAGATTTAATTAAGCGCGGTGAGGTACTCACCGATGGCCGCTTACCGCCAATATTACCCATCGTGCTTTATAATGGTAGTAAGCGTTGGATGGCCGCTACCGATATCGCAGATTTAATTCCTGCCGTTCCGGGTTTGGTTGAGCAGTTTAAACCTAAACTTAAATATTTATTAATCGATGAGAATGCCTACAGCGACACCGAACTGGCCTCACTCAACAATCTAGTCGCAGCTGTTTTTAGATTTGAACAATCTGACGGCCTAGAAACCGTGCAAGATTTGGTCAGTCTGTTAATAGTTTGGTTAGACGATAGAATCGATTTACGGCGCATGTTTGCCTTGTGGATACGTGCGGCCTTGATGAGAAACAATAATTACAATATCATATTGCCACAAGTTGATGATTTACTGGAGATTAAAGTCATGTTATCAGAACGAATAGAACAATGGGCGCTGGCTTATATAGCAGAGGGTGAGCTAAAAGGTAAGCTAGAAGGGGAGCTGAAAGGTAAGTTAGAAGGAAAACACGAGGGCGAAATGCTGGCTTTGCAAAAACTACTTTCCAAGCGCTTTGGTGCTATACCGGCTGACATCACTCGTTTAATCGCTAACGCACCACTTGAAGCCATTGAACGCTGGTTTGATCGCGCTATTGATGCCCAACAATTAGCCGATATTTTTAAAGACGATTAACGACAAACAAAAGCTCTTTAACATACCAACCATCATGGGAAGCTCATCTTGATGTGGGTTAATGGGTCAAAATAAAGGGATACGACCCCTTTATTTCCGACCCCTTTATTTCTAAACACCAAAAAACACTCAAACCGTCATCCCGGCAGGGAATGCCGGGATCCAAAGCATAGGGTTATGCTCATTCAGACTACAGTGTATCCAATAAATCGAGAAAAACCCAAATGTGGGACAGCTTATGTACCTGTGTTTATGACGGACTACAATGTTTTTAAGCACCAAAAAACACCCAAACCGTCATCCCGGCAGGGAATGCCGGGAACCAGAGCACAGGGATGTGCTCATTCAGACTACAGTGTATCCAATAAATCGAGGTGTGAGTCAGCTTATGTATCTGTGTTTATGACGAACTACGATGTTTTTAAGCACCCAAAAACTCTCAAACCGTCATCCCGGCATGGACTGCCGGGATCCAGAGCGCAGGGATGTGCTCATTCATACTATAGTGTATCCAATAAACCAAGAAAAATAAGGAGTGGCTACATTAGCATTGCCATCCATGGCAACTAGATTCCGGCAGTCCATGCCGGAATGACGAGTTTGTAGGTATTGCGCCCTATGTTTATTCCAGAATAACGACTTACTGACTACAACTAACAAAGAACCATCTGCATCGTAATTAGCCTATAAAAAAACCATCAACGCAAACGCAATAAACACCCAAAAACCGTCATCCCGGCAGGGAATGCCGGGATCCAGAGCACAGGGATGTGCTCATTCAGACTACAATGTATCCAATAAATCGAGGTGAGAGTCAGCTTATGTACCTGTGTTTATGGTGGATTGCTAGCGAGACTGTGAAAGTATTCTAAATTCGTATTAAGTTTTCAATTTAGATAAGCAATATTTACAGTTTCTAAAGGATTTACATCGATCCTGTAGGGGCGAATTGCATTCGCCCACACATTCGTATTGTATATTTGCCGATTTAAACTGTTTTTTATAATACTTTCACAGTCTCTAGCGCGAACCCTACAAGATATAGGCCTTATGGGTTATTGCTGACCCGGCAGATAACTCTCAACAATATCACCCTTACGCTGTAACACGATGACGTTATTTTGCAAGGCACGCTCTTTTACTTCTTTGTACAAATGAAACGTAGCCAATACCAAATGATGACGATAATCTTTGTAGGCAGGAAACAGCTTTTTAAAATTATCAATTTTCTTAGTCAATAATTTATCTAAATCCTTTTCGTGTGCTTTGTATTTAACCTCAACGATAGCGACATCCTGACCGTTGACTAAGATCATATCAAATTCATCGCTTACGCCATTACTGGTACGAGAGATACTCTTATCGATAAAGTCATAATGCACACCAGCTAAAGTTTGTGTAACTTTTAAGGAGTTATAAAAAAATTCCTCCGCAACATCGCCTTGATTTTGTCCAATATTACCAAGCATAGCACCAATACGCCCCAACTTTTCGTCAGTACGCTTCATTTGTTCATCAGTAAGCTTCATTTGCTCATCAGTACGATCTTGAGCAACAGCAAGACTTGCCACCAACGCTTTTAATTCATCATCAGTCATGTTCGTTTTCCCCGTATTGGATGTTGATCATTCTAACATAGCAAATTATCATGTATAGACAAGTAAAGCCCTTAACATACCAACCATCATAGGAAGCTCATCTTGATGTGGGTTAATGAGTCAAAACAGAGAGATACTCACCCCTTTATTCTTAAGGGGAAACAGTAAAAATCTGGAGTGCAATAGCTTCAGCTATTGCCTTTTAAAACAGCTAAAGCTGTTTTACTCCAAGCAACTAACTACTTAACTGTGGGCAGTGACCCAACTTGTGGGAATGAGGAAAAACGCTCAAACCGTCATCCCGGCAGGGAATGCCGGGATCCAGAGCACAGGGATGTGCTCAATCAGACTACAGTGTACCCAATAAACCCATGCCGGTCGGGGTTTGCAACCCCGACCGAAACGTTTGGATGTTTCAATAGCTTTCGAAACCTGAGTAACGGGGTTATAAACCCCGTCACGCTTCAGGCTACGAATTTTTCAAGCACCCAAAAAAACCCAAACCGTCATCCCGGCAGGGAATGCCGGGATCCAGAGCACAGGGATGAGCTCATTCAGACTACAGTGTACCCAATAAATCGTGGTGTGAGTCAGCTTATGTACCTGTGTTTATGGTGGATTGCTAGCGAGACTGTGAAAGAATTCAAAATACCGGAAACTTGCTTTATAACCGCTTTCGGTATTTTTTGAAAAAAATGGTTGGTACTTTACGTTTTTATCTCAATTAGTTAGTTACTTTCTTAGTTGAAAGCTGGTTTAGTAGCTCATTGCTTGCTCTTACCCTCTATTTTATGCAAATCCAAGGTTAACGGTGTTATTTTTATTACGCTGGAGACAATAATCCCTTAGCGTACCGATACCAAGAATATTCAGTACGCGCGTGAAGTTATACCCCAGCACCATCAGACTGAATTCACCTTTTGATTTTTCTAATCCGCGCATTAAAAAATGATCCAAGCCGGCTCTCCGCTTTAAGGTGCCAAAAGGATGCTCAACCAGCGCGCCACGTTGACGCATGATGCCTTTGCTGTTTTGCATGCGGTTTTGGTGACGTTCAGCAAACTCTTCATGTTCCCAGCGCATCAATTGTTTGCTAGTCGCTTTGTCGGTTAAACACTGGTTGCGAACAGGGCATTGTTTGCACGCCGAAACTTTACTTTTATAACGGGCGTAATTTTTGTTATTGATTTGATAGGCTCTGCCATAGCGGGTGAGCGGCATGTCCTGTGGGCAGATATAGGTGTCAGTCTCCACATTATATGTGAATAGTGCCCGGGTATAGCGGCCTTGCGTGTTAACGTTGGATCTATCGGGAATAGCAACATAAGCGATGATGTGTTGGTCTTCGCATTGCTTGAGTTGGTTGCCTTCATAATAGCCGCTATCCGCCAAGACGGATAAATTCGTTGACGACAGAATGGCCTGCACTTTATGAATCATAGGCATAAGTTGCTGAGTGTCATTACCATCTTGGGTTACGGCTTCGGCAACAATAAGTTTGTGTTTCGCATCAACGGCAATCTGGACATTATAACCGGCAATGGTTTGGCCACGTTTGCTGAGTAGACGGGCATCAGGGTCGACGGTGGATATTTGTTTGTTATCATTTTCTTGTAGGCGAGTTTGCAAGGCTTTTTTGGTCGCTTGTTTTTCTTTTAGGACCGCTATTTTTTCATTCAGTTGCTTGTCTTCAGTCAGGCTGCCTAGCCCTGCCTCGTTATCCGCTTCATCTTGAGCAGCCAGTTGTTGCTGATACGCGTTGATTTTATCTTCCAGTTCCTGAAGTTGCTGATTCAGTTTCTTTTCGTTATAGATACTGGCTTTACTGGCATCAGCTTTGAAAAAGCTGCCATCGATACCCAATGTTTCAGCGCCAAAGAGCTGCAAGTCCTTGCATAGCCAAATGAAATCACGATTCGTGGCTGTTAATGCTTTACTGTTATTTTTACGAAAGTCGGCAATGGTTTTATAGCTGGGCCGCAGTTCTTCTATTAACCAGATGACTTCCAGGTTGCGATGGGTTTCACTTTCCAGCCTGCGACTGCTACGGACTCTGTTGATATAGCCATAAAGGTACAGCTTGAGTAGGGCTTTAGGCGGATAGGCCGGTTGCCCGGCACAAATGCCGCCAGCGGTGTTTTGAAATCCCTGTTTTGCCAAATCCAGTGTCTCTACATAGGCATCAATGGCGCGCACTGAATTCGTCTCATGAACATAGTCTTCTATACTAGGCGGTAGCAAGCTGATTTGTTGCCTGCTCGAAACAGATTTGTAGCGGCGTGATGTCACTTTTATAGGTAATTCATTATATTTATCAATGAAGTACATTATACCATGCGGGTAGTGAAATAATACTTTCACAGTCTCTAGCGCGAATCAACCCTACATTTATACACCGTAAGATCGTACATTTATACGCCGTACGGCCGTACTAGTATTCCCCTCATTCCCACGCAGCGCGTGGGAATGAGGGGATTCGTGAAATGACTCCTATTATTTATTTTTAAATCGATTCAATTAGTTATGCGTCGAGTTTTATTTTTCCAGTAGCATATTGGTGAATCAGCGAAGTAATAAGTGTTTGATAAGACATTCCTTGGTTAACAGATTTGGCTTTAATGCGCTCAATATCGCTTTCTAACAAACGGATACTGACGGCTTTTTTCTTATTCATTTGCGTAAGTGCAATTTTCGCATAACGTTTTTTTTCACTTTCAACATTATCGACACTGCTGGTAAGATCGCTTTCGACATAGTCAATAATGGCTTTTTCTTCTGCAGAAATTTTAGCTGTCATGGTTTGCTCCAATTAAGTATTTCTTCTGATATTTACGGCTAGGAATAATGTTTTTAAGAAAAATCATTTCTTGGTCTTCCACAAAGGGTACGTAATAAACATAACTGCGTATTTGAACGATAAAAAGCTTCTGGTTTGGATATTTTTCAAGATTGTGATGAGGCAAAACGTCAAGAAGTCTTTCGTCGCTAATCGCAACAAATACATCCTCAAAACAAACGCCTCGCTGGGATTTAATTTGCTGGTTTTTTTGCTCGTCCCATTCAATGTGCATTTTTAGATCACGGCATTACAATTTAATACCAGATTATGAAGATAACAATTATGGGTTTAGTCTACAATAAAAAATACTACAAAGCCCTGAATTTCTTAGTTGCCAAGGATTTTAAACATGGCAGAAATATGTACACACTGTAATGATTCACATGCCGGTCGGGGTTTGCAACCCCAACCGAAACGTTTGGATGTTTCAATAGTTTTCGAAACCTGAGTAACGGGGTTATAAACCCCGTCACGCTTCAGGCATTGGTTTGACCGTGCCATTGACGCTGAACAATTAGCCGATATTTTTAAAGACGATTAACGACAAACAAAAGCTCTTTAACATACCAACCATCATGGGAAGCTCATCTTGATGTGGGTTAATGGGTCAAAATAAAGGGATACGACCCC
>Ga0118677_10008621_pt1 | contig 16276 bp, 13 predicted proteins | sample AliMusrvi5mmetaG_FD_86154 | JGI IMG/M metagenome (GOLD analysis project Ga0118677, IMG submission 86154) | reverse complement strand
TATACTGAAAATCCAGGTCTTCCTGTTCAGGGATATCGAGTTTCATTACGATCCCTTGGCTGTCCAGCTCCTTTTGAATATGAAGATGGTGGAGCCGGCGTCGCTGAAAATGGAGTGTACAAGATTTCATCTTCTAAGGTTGTTCTTCCCCCTGGTTGAACTTTTGACTTCTTGTTTCTTCTAGGATAGCAAGTTTTCTTAGGTTCCATTGAGACAGGGAAATCCCTGATCCCATCCCGAACCCAGAGGTGAAGTCTCTTATTGCCGATGGTATTGTGCACAGTAAGCGGTAAGTGAGCCCATCTTTAAGTTATTTCTTGTCTCAAACTTGCCAAGCTCTAAAAATTAAGCTCTGATAAGGCCTCGCTTACCGCTTACTGTACATAAGAGTATGGAAGAGTTAAGTCTCTGCCAAGTTTTTAATTTCTACCCTAATCGCTGAAGAAGTGGTTGGTTTTTTTTGTCTAAATACTTTAGTTCTGATTGCGATTGGCTGCGCCACGGTGTTATCGGATGATGGAAAGATCTGACTCACTAAATGTATACTGCTGGATTAAATCCCTTTGGTTGTCTGGTAGAGTAAATAAACCCTCCCGTTCGGAAGAAGATAAGACTGAGGGTCGGGGCATGTCTACACCGCACGAAGGTATTGGTAAAGAGTCTCGCGGCTAATGCCAAACTCTCTAGCAACCTTAGCTTTTTTATCACCAGTTTGAATGCGCTGCCTCAGTAAAAGGATCTCACTATCCGATAAAGATCGCTTGCGGCCACGATAGGCACCACGTTGCTTCGCCAGTGCGATTCCCTCACGTTGGCGCTCACGAATTAAAGAACGTTCAAACTCTGTGTTTCGCGTCAATTATCTTTTCTAGTCGACGACAACTATCTTTGCCGGTTAGTCCCTTGTTAGGAAGTGTCGGGTCTGCTTCCTAAAATTCTAATAACTCGATGATCTACTACGACCTCTTGACCCTCTTTTCATAAAACTACTAGCTCCCCCCAAGGGGGGAGCCGGCCAAATTCTAATTTATTTTTGTCCTCCAGTTGCTTTAGCTAATGCTGCCTTTCTTCTATAACTTTCAACGTTTAGCTCCAAGATGGTCGCATGATGGACTAAACGATCTACAGCTGCGACCGCCATTGTCCTATCTATAAAAATTTTATCCCATTCTGCGAACGGCTGATTGCAAGTAATAAGCAGGCTTTTATTTTCATATCTTTCACAAATCAGCTCAAATAGGACACTTGTCTCCATTTGATCCTTTTGCACATAACCCATATCATCAAGGATGAGGCAGTCATATTTATTGAGCTTTTCTAATGCCGCTGGTAATTGACATTCCTTTTTGGCTAGCTGTAATTTCTGGATTAACTCTGTGGTCTTTGTAAAAAAGACTCGATGCCCAGCTTCTACAAGCTTTTCCCCTATAGCCGCAGCCAAGTGGGTTTTCCCTACACCCGATGGACCAAAAAGAAGTAAGTTCTTTCCTCCTTTTAGCCAAATATCTCCCGATGCAAAAGCATAAATCTGACTTTTATTAAGGGATGGTACTGCTGCAAAATCAAATGTGGCAAATGACTTTCCTCTGGGGAGATGAGCCTCTTTCATATGTCTGATTAATTTTTTGCTGTCGCGATGCGACATCTCATGTTCACACAATACTTTTAGAAAATGACTTGGGGTCCAGCCTCTTTCTTGAGCTTCTTGGTTAAATCCTTCCCAGCTACGACTCATGATAGGTAGACGCAGTTGTTTAAGCAGCATGGATAAAATAGCAGCATCTTTCATTAAGCCCCCCTGACTAATGCGTCGTAACTGCATAGATCATTTTGAAGTGGGGTTAATCGAGGAGCTTCCTTGGCGCTCCTAAACAATGATTGGACATCTATAGATTTTGGAAGGATATTCTGAAGTAATTGTTTCTCCAAGAAGCTATTTACTATAGCTTCTTGGTTATCATTAGCCGCCTCTTTTAAGATTTTAACATACTCTTTACAAGCAGTTTTAGAATCAAGCTGGCTATTCAAGCGCTCCCATGTTTCTCTAAAAGCAAGAGTTGGAAATAACTCTTCCTTATAGATGTAGTGACGAAAGGCTTGAGGCTTACGAAGAAGAGCTCCAACTACGTGTTTATAGTTGATTTGGTGGACTCTGCTGTCTGAACTTCTCCGTTTTCTGGCTAAAGTCGCTACAGGCTCATTATCTATGAAACACTCTAGGCGATCATCGTAGATGTGAACCTTAATGATCATACTGATTAAACGGGAGGGGACAGAATATACGATGTCTTTAACCCTGATGGTGCTACTGCTTGTGACGCGGACTCTAGCTTCTGTAAAGGCTATGGTTTTTCTCTCTGGAAGAACTCTCAAATAGCCCAGCTCCTCTAGATAGGCTTTATGGATTCTACGATTATGTCGAGCCACGATTTCCCTGATAAAATCGCGATACTCATCAATAGATATAAAATTTCTTGATCCTCTAAGCATCAAGGCTTGATTGATACGATTTTTCAGATCTCCATGAGATGATTCAATAGACCCATTCTCATGCGCTACTCCTTTATTATTGCGAGTGGGTTCCATCTGATAATGGGCGCACAGAGCTAAGTAATCCTCAGTAAAAGCTTCCTTTTCTTTATCGGAAAAGTTTTTATACGCAGCTGATAGGCTGTCGGTTCGATGTGTTTCTGGGGCTCCATTACTTGCCCATAAAGCACTTTGAAGCCCCTCAGAGAGAGCAGAAAAGCTCTCTCCTCCAAGTATCACCATGGCTGACTCCCACGTGCTATATACAAGTCTATAGTGGTAAATAAGATGTTCGAATAACACCCCCTTTATCGTGATGTTTAAGGCATCCCCATGAGTAAAATCTGACATGCCTTGCCATCCCGGCGGGTGATTTTGTCTAAAAATGATTTCTTTTTCTGGACCTGAAATAGCCCTCCATCTGCGAATGCGTCTTTGGAGTGTTCTTAGGAGAGCGCTTGGATATTCATCAGGATGGGCTCTTTGTAAATTTTCTAAAAGAGTTCTCCCTTGTAGATGGGGCTCTTTTTCCAGAAGCGGAACGATTTCAAGTTCCCACACAGATTCAAAAGGGTCTTTTCTAGTACTCCAATGACGAAGAGGCTTGGCTACCTCAAAGCCTCTCCTCTCGATATTATGAGCAGTACGCTCGCAAAAACCTGATTGAGCAGCAGCTATCTTTTGATTTTTACCTTTCTTTCTTATTTGCATATATAACTTTACCTGTTGTTCAGTAATTTTTTTCCCTGACATCCTTGGTCTCCGAGTAAGGCGGAAAACCATAGGTAAAAAAAACTATTACCGGCAAAGATAATTGTCGCTATCCTGCAATCCTAATTGTCGCTGAACACTTTTTCAACTCATTAGAAACTCGAAGTTGTCTATAAGCTGGTTTATCGATAGCGAATGCAACCACAGCTTTTTCAATAGACTCCTCTACTCGATTTTTAGGACACGGCTTTCTTCTCGGTACATCTTGAAGAGCCAGTTCCCCACCTTTCTCATATAGCTCTTTGTAAATATAAAAGCTTTTTCTTGAATGTCCCGTAATTTTGCAAGCTTGAGATATGTTGCCTAGTTCTTTGGCTAACTCTAAAAGACCGAGTTTATTTTTTTATCACTTTTGCACTTATTGATATGTTTGACATCTTGGTACCTTATTTATCATTTTTTTCCCTCTTACTCGGGTCGTCCTACGACGACCCGAGTTGCGAGTCTTTAAGATTTTTTTTATCAAAATTGTCAAATTAAGTCTTCTCGATTAATTATGACTATAATACTTTGGAAGGTGAAGCCAACCTTTACGAATTTCCCCGAACCGTTCTTCTGCAGTTGACGCTGCTGGAGCTGGTGCCGGTCTTGGTGCTGGTGCCCCAGCTTCCCGTGCTGCTATTGATGCTTTTATCGATGCTATTTTTTCTGCCGATACTGCTTCGTCAATTTTTGCCTGTGCATCTAGCCGTGCTATTTCTGCTTTTATCGATGCTATTTGTGCTTCCTGTGCTATTTCAGCTTCTAGCCGTGCTTTTTCTGCTGCTCTTACTTCTTCTCCTGAGTCTGATGCTGGTGCCGGGGCTGCAGATCCTAAACCTCCGTATACAGCATTATACGCAGGAGATTCTCCGAAGGAAGCCCCTGAAATAGCACTTCCTCCATAAGACGCAGAACCCCTTCCTACAGGTCCTGAAACTCCGTATACAGGATCAAACGAAGGATATCCTCCGAAGGAAGCTCCTGAAACAGCACTTCCTCCATAAGACGCAGAACCCCTTCCTACAGGTCCTGAAACTCCGTATACAGGATCAAACGAAGGATACCCTCCGAAGGAAGCTCCTGAAACAGCACTTCCTCCATAAGAAGCAGAACCCATTCCTATAGGTCCTGAAACTCCGTATACAGGATAAAATGAAGGATATCCTCCGAAGGAAGCCCCTGAAACAGAACCTCCTCCATATGAAGGAGCAGAAGCCCCCCCCGTACGAGCTTTCCATACTGCTAGCTGCGCCATCTAATGCACTACCAAGGCCTCTAAGAGCGCCCGCTCCAAAAAGGCCTGCTTGTGCTGCATTTTGAACGGCGAAAGCAGTCCCAATAGGAGCTCCATAAGACACTCCAGTAGAAAATGCCCTATCTACAGCCGCAGAAGCAACTTGCAGTCCCCATCCTACAGCGGCAGAAGAACCCATTACTCCGGCCGCTTTCCTCGCTGCAGCCAGTGCTGCGTAGGCATCTTTCAATTCGTCCCGTGCATCCATAAGTTCCCCACTATACCCTCTCACTTCACGAGAAGTATTTGCAAAAGTCACATTATGTTCACATGTTCTTACATAGGTCTTTGCGCATTCAACTCTAAGCTCAGCCTCTCTCATTGATACTGTCATAAAAATCCGCTGTTAAAATAAAATTGTTAAAGAAAAAGGGCCTCAAAAAAAGGCCCTTTGAACAAAGATGCAATCTCAGATGATCATCTAGCGACGAGCACTACCGACTGCAACATGACCGGCATCGGGAGCAGCTGCTCGAGGACCCATTGGATTAACAACACCACCGAATCCACCACCGACGGCTGTACGGGGCGCTGCAAATGATGCGGGCATTCCTCTATCAGATCTAACAGCGAAAGCACCCCTACCAAAGGCCTCTGATCTTCTTGGCATACTCCCTATAGGAGCAGCCTCATAAGCCATACTACGGGCTAAATTCACTGCCGCTGGAGGGCCAAAACGAGATGCTGAAGCTCGCTCATTCGGAAAAAATCCTCGAGAAGACCCATAAAATAGAGGAGATGGAGCGCGCGTATAAAGTGGAACATAAGCTCTTGGCGCTGGGTAAGAGACGTACCTTGTAGTACCCGCCCATGTAGCTGAGAGAAAAATAGCTGCTATAGGAAGAGATACACAAAGAACAACAAGCCCAACTAGAGGGGATGCACATGTCAAAGTAACACTAATAGCAATCGCGGCAGCGGCAACAACGGCCACTGTAAGTGCTGTTTTTACAAGAATACAGCAGCATGAAGTATTATCTGGGCGAGGTGCTGGGTCGAGTGCTGCGTCAGAGGATCTTGAACCGATAGAGGGTGTTGCCATAGGGTTCTCCTTAAAGAATTTTTTATGGTTTTTCTTACTGGTACGATTTCTAGTTAACTCAGGATATAGCAGTATAATAGCATGAAGAATTCTCTCCTAGAAAGAGTTAAGAAATCATTAAGAAAGTTCCGCCTACACTTCTAAAAAAAACTTCCAGACTATTTGTCTCTATACTTTCTTTAGGGTAGAATAGACCAAAAACCGCCAAGGACACCCATGAGTGAAGACTCCATTTCCCTTCCCCTTATAATAGAAACAGAAGACAAAAGCTGCCCCCTTACAAATCGGATACGCAAGAACTACCGCCATATACGGAAGTGGGCTAAAAGAACTTCTACCAATTGCTTTAGGATCTATGATAGAGATATCAAAGAATACCCACTGGCAATCGACTATTATAATGGACGGTTTTGTATCCACTACTTCACTTTTTCAAGAGATTCTGATCAGCCCGAAAAAGATCACTACGACGGAGCTATGAATGCTTTAGCTTCTATTTTCAATGCTGATGAAACCAAGATCTTTTGGCGCACAAGGATTAAAAGGGAAAAAACTGAGCAGTATGAAAAAGCTGATATATCGGGTGACTTCTTCAACGTCATTGAGTATGGGGTAAAGTTTAAAGTAAACCTCGTAGACTACCTAGATACGGGGCTGTTTCTTGATCATAGGGAAACAAGGCAAATTGTAGCTCAAAGCTGTAAGGGGAAAAGACTGCTTAACCTTTTTGCCTATACCTGCTCGTTTAGTGTACATGCAGCTTTTCAGGGGGCCACATATACTAAAAGCGTCGATATGTCTAACACCTATACGAGCTGGGGTAGGGACAACTTTACACTTAACAGTCTTTGGGAAAAAACAAATCCGATTGTTAGAGCTGACTACGCCATGTTTTTAGAAGAAGAAAGACTTTGTGGGAGTAAATACGATGTGATCATCATCGATCCACCGACGATTTCTAGATCGAAGAAAATGGATAAGATGTTTGATATTCAGCTGGATTATATTTCACTGCTTGAGGATGCATTAAAGCTTCTCTCAGAGGAGGGAACGATTTTCTTCAGCACCAATTCTCGAAAATTCAGCTTTGATGAGAGTCTGTTTCCTGAGCTTAAAATCCAAGATATTTCTAAAAAAACGCTGCCTATCGATTTTCATGATCCGAAAATACATAGATGCTGGAAGATTTTCAGAAAAATTTCCTAAAAAAAAAGCCTCCTTGAAAAAAGAGGCTTTTTTTTCGATAACACTTTGTACAACTAGCGTTTATGTCCTTGCATAGCACCATGTAAAAGACGCTGTGCTGGATCTAACTTTCTAGCGCCAAAGCGAGCAGGCCCGCCTCTTCTTGGGGCATTTGCAGTATTATGTCTTGCAAATGATCCATTCTGAATAGGTTTAGGCTTAATGGATAGATCTGGCTCGAAGCCGGCTATTGCCACTCTTGGAATCTGTCTTTTCAGAAGCTTTTCAATGTCTGCTAGATATTCATGCTCATCTACACAAACAAGTGATACAGCCTCACCTTCATTACCTGCTCTACCTGTTCGTCCAATGCGGTGCACATAGTCTTCCGGCACGTTTGGTAGCTCATAATTTACGACAAATGGAAGTTGATCGATATCTAGGCCTCGAGCTGCGATGTCTGTTGCTACAAGGACTCTTACATCTCCCTTTTTAAAGTCAGCAAGAGCTTTTGTACGCGCTCCCTGGCTTTTATTACCATGGATTGCAGCGGCTGTAATCCCTTCTTTAATGAGGTCCTGTGTGAGTCTATTAGCTCCGTGCTTGGTACGAGTAAACACCAGAACTTGAGATATATTTTTCGTTTGAATAAGGTGGATGAGGAGCTTTTTCTTATCAGAGGCATTAACTAGGTGAACTGTTTGTTTAATCCCTTCAGCTGTTGAATTCTGCTTTGTTACCTGGATGATTTTTGGGTTGTGTAATAGACCTTCTGCAAGTCTCTTGATATCGCTTGAAAATGTCGCAGAGAAAAGAAGATTTTGGCGGGCTTTAGGAAGGATTGCAAGAACCCTTTTAATATCATGGATAAATCCCATATCGAGCATACGATCGGCTTCATCTAGCACTAAGATTTCTACATGTGCAAGATCGACAGCTCTTTGTCCCACTAGATCTAAAAGTCTTCCCGGCGTTGCCACTAGGATATCACAACCATTCTTAAGTCGTGTGATCTGGGTATTGACGTTAACACCACCAAAAACCACAAAAGATTTTAGGGGCAGATGCTTAGCATAGGTTCTAACACTCTCTTCTACCTGCGCTGCAAGCTCTCTTGTAGGCGTTAAGATAAGAGCTCTTACAGCTTTAGGAAACTGTCGTTTTCCTTTTAGCATAAGGTTATGCAGTAAAGGAAGGGTAAAACCCGCTGTTTTTCCCGTTCCGGTTTGAGATCCTGCAAGAAGATCTCCTCCGTCTAGAATCATGGGTATAGCTTGCTGTTGGATAGGTGTAGCCTCGGTATACCCTTTTTCTGCGATTGCGCGTAAAATAGGTTCTACTAGGCCAAAGCTTGCAAATGACATGGAATACTTCCTCTCGTGTGGCTTGCCCCATCCCACTTTTGTAAGGATAGTCTATAGGGCATGCATTTTTTCAGGTTAGCTTGAATTTTCGTCGATCAAAGAATTAACGAGGAAGTTTTGGGTGGACTATATCACTCCAATAACTATAAAGCCTTTTTCAAATTACCAACCATTATACCCCGAAACGGCCCCTATAGTAAAGACTTTTCAGGGAGGCTATTTCTAAGGGTACAGCGGCTTAGAGGGCAAAGGCTCTGCTTTGCCCTCTAAAACAACCTTAAAATGCTGATAGCTTAAGTCTTACGATATATAGATTAGGTGGAATGAACTTCAAATTTAGGTGACTTTTAAAACAGAGCAACTCGTCCAAAAAAACCCTCTATAGATTGCTCAAAAAAAAATTGATCTTTAATAGATTATTTATACAATCCTTATTCAATCTTTTTCTAAAGGAGGAAAGAATGTCAGCAGCAAGAATAGAATCCACTTCAGCTATAAGCTACCCCCCCCCTGTAGCAACCGGTGAATGCTCGATATGCACCAATAAAGGACTGCCTCTCTATCGTTTACATGACCGATCATACGGAGAAGTGTATGACAGTGCTAAACATGGACCACTCCAAGTAGTATCAGGCCGTCTCGGCTTTGAAATTTCTACAACTGCAGAAGAGATTGTTGATGAGGGGGGAACTGAGAAAACTGTTACTATTGCAACAAAAATCTTTCAACAGGTCGGTACAGACCCAGCGGCTGACCACCGTCCTAGGATCTTTACAGATGATCATGCATCATGTGCTGACTGCATAAGAATGATGTCGGCAGCTCGGTCCCTTAAGTGTCCTTTTTGCAGAATAGACATTGATAAAAGCACCATCAGCCTTCCACCTGAACCACAAGCGGCCGCCGCTTCAAGATCTTCTGCATCCAGAGCAGCTCAAAGCCTCAGATCTAACGGAAGAACCTATCGGGAAGCTGCAGCAAGTCCTGCAAGCCCTCCTATGGAGCCATCTAGAGCTTCTAGACCTCCCCGTCACGCAACAGCCGCAAGTCAAGGGCAAAGACTTTTGGACGAAGATGAAGAATTATCGTCTTTTTTAGCGGGCGCAAGTGGAGCAAGACCTGGACGTCAAAGGCCCGCAGGCAGGCATTCCCACCCGACTTCAAGACATGCTAGATCGAATTCGAGTTTCCAACGTATGATAGGTGACTCAGAACAATCTGGAGAAGAGGCAATAGGTGCTTCCCGTGAAGCCTCTTCTCAAAGAAAAGTGAATTATTCCGATATGGATCCTGCAAGCGTTCAATTAATCAAAGAACTGATGAGAGAAGATGGCCTTAGCAACAGACAATTACTTGAAATGCAACGAAATGCTCTCCTGCGTGCAGGTAGACTACCTGCTGCTGGAAGTGGCGCTGGTGAATATTTAGACCCTGATCGGCGGGAATTTTTACCCGAGGGAGGAAATCATAGACCCAGCATGTCAAGGTCCGATCCCGCGATGATGGGATCAGAGGCCGTCGCAGCCTCAGCTGCTGCTGCAAGTCACCCGCTCCCCCTTCTGATACCAGAGCTATCGCAAGCTCTTACCTCCCATCCTTTTATCACCTCTCTTATGACAGGAGAGCTGGGTGCAAGTGCAATCCTGGATGAGGTATTTGCTTCTTCTCTCATAGCAAATGAGGAAAAAGTACGACTCCTGTTAACCCAGGGAATCCCTCTCACTGTAATTCATGAGTGTAGGAATTGGATTTTCTCTCAATACTTCACGGTTAACCCAATTGAAGCAATTCTTTCTCAGATGAACATCAGTGAAAGATATGAAACAAGAAGCCCTCTTGCAAAACTATATAAACAAGCAGTGACCTATGCAAGATTTGCAACCCTCGGACAAGCTAGCGATAAGTCACGCTTAGAAGAAGAGATAACCGCAACCCTTTGGAGGCTTTCTGAAGATGACCGTAATTTAGTAGAAGAGTGGATATGGAGGGAAAATGGAGAGCTTTTAACACTCGATCCTATTTGGGGAAGGAACAATACCTTCCATAACCCCACCGCATTATATTCGGCCATATATAAAGCCATCCATATGAAATTATTTACCCTTTCTACTGCAGAGAGGATAGCTCTTATTTCTCGATGTGAAGGTGTCACCACAAATATCTGCAAATTAGCAGATAGTTTTATATAAAAAAAAGTCCCCACGGGATTTCTCCCGTGGGGACTTTTTTTAGTATATAGACAAGAAATCTACTTTGCTGTCGGAGTAGCTATTTTTGAAGCAGCAGTTCCAGACATGATATCTTTTGTTATATCCATCCAGTACTCCCACTCTTGTTTTAGCTCTTTTTTAGCCACTTTGATTTGCTCCTTAAGATCTAAAACTACTTCTTTTTTATCAGCTGATTTCTTGAGCATGCTATAGCGCTCACTTAAATCTCTCATCAGACGGAGCTTTGCTTGCGCGCTATCGGTGAGATTTTGTATCTTTTCTTTCAGTACATCCTTCTGGTCTTCATAAGAGGATTGGATCTTTGCAAGAAGGATTCGTTTTCTTTCCATTAAAAGCCTTTCTTCAATGAAGTAGCGCTGGTTTTTTCTGAGCTTGGAAGCAAGTCCCACTTTACTGAGTGTCCAGATGATCCATTTAGTGGGGTCAAAATGGAACCAACGGATCCCATTACGATAGTCGTAGGCAAAAGTGTGGTGATAGTTATGATATCCTTCGCCGAAGGTTAGAAGTGCTATCATATAGTTATCAACAGCAGAGAGCTCTTGGCAATAAGTACGCGCACCCCATACATGGGCAAGGGAGTTAATGAACCATGTGCAGTGATGCAATACAAAAGTACGGAGCATCCATGCAAAAAGGAATGATCCCAGATAATCATTAAAATACCAGCCGATAGCAAGGGTCGCGAAAATATTTGTTCCAAACATAAGAGCAACATAATGCTTGTGCTGGAAGCTTAAAATGGGGTTTTTTACTAGATCAGAAACAACCTTATTTTCAATTTCTTTAGGTTTTTCAAAAAGCCACATGAAATGCGCATACCAAAAACCTTTATTAATCGAATAAGGATCTTTGTCTGTGTCTACGAAAGCATGGTGATGGCGGTGATCGAAAGACCAACGGATCGCGCTACCTTCCGTCGCCATTGATCCAAAAAAAGCAAGCACAACTTCTACAGCCGGCTTTGCTTTATAAGCGGAGTGGGAGTAAAGGCGGTGATAACCGACCGTAACACTAAGACCTGTGATATACATTAAAACAGCCGAAGTAATGACAAGGCCTGCAGCAGGAGAATGGTTAATAAAATAAAGAGGAAGACCTACCAGCAAAATAAGATGATACGCAATGAGGAATAGGCCGGGACCCCAGTTAAAGTTTGATTTTTTCAAGATGCACCTTCCTTTGGTAAATTTCAAAAAGGAGCCATTTAGCAATTTTTACGGGACGGTCCCAACTACTAGCTTCCGAATTATGGTCCAGTATAATTCATTTGAAATTTTCCCCCTATGCAAAACTGATAGCAACCCAACTGATTTTTCATCTATAATTAAGAGAAAGACTAAAAGTCTTAAGCAAGAAGATGTTAACTTCACTAAAAACCGCAGAACCTATTAAGTTTTTATGAATAAAAACCCATATAAAACTCACTTAAAATTTCATTTTTATAAAAATCAAGAAAGAAAACTAAGTTAAAGTTATTTTATTACCCTTTGCTTGATTTACACCTTCTTTAAAAGTCTTATCAAGAGAAATAGCATACTCTATTTTATGCGCTGATTTCCGATCTTCAATAAATTTATATAATAAAGGAGCTTCCTTTTTAAGAGCTTTTCGCTCTTGCAGGTTAGCTACCTTCTTTTTCTTAGAACCAATGAGCGCTTGAGCATTGAAATCCTTAGCTTTTTTTATGTCAGAAGCTACTGCTTTAAAATCGGCTGCATGTTCGATATCGAAACCTCTCATGTGGATATATCCTGGAATCATGTATCCCACACCATTAACTCCGACGACACGAACCTGACGGTGATTGCCCGTTTCACTTAATTTATTAAAAATTTGCACTGCAACATATTGAATAGAGCTTATTTTAGAATCTTGGTCATTTTCGATAAGTAAGGATAAATTTTCCATTTCTTCTGTAGAAAATTTCTCTTTGATCTTTAGCACATTTCCGTCATTTCTATGATAGGTAATCTCATTTACAGCTGATTCACAGGCAAAGAATTTAAAGGTATCCGTTTTAAACTTAGTTAAAGCATCTACAGATGCACTAGCCACCTGTTCTAAAGGATAGGGACCTATTTCTCGCTCTGCAATTTTTCTTGGTGTTAAAGATCCCCCTTGATTGCGTCTATGAAAACCGCTATGGCCGGCAAAGCAGATTTCATTAACACGAGGATATTTACTTTTCGATTTACATAAAGCTTGCAATTCAGAAAAAGAAACACATTTTACAATATGGCCTTTATCCTCTTTCTTCTTCTTTAGTCCGATACAAAGGTCTGCTATATCCTCTTCGGCGCCATTTGAACAAGAGACGACAAGTACTGTCTTAATGCTCATGCTTCTTCCTCAGCGTGATTTATAAGAGCCCAGGTAAGCTCATGCTTGTTATGGAATAAATGGAAAATTCTAGATCCTGGAATCTTAGCAAATTCTAAAGCTGCATCGTAGCCCCCATCCCCTTGGAATTTTAAAGTGCATACAAAATTGGCTTTAGGAAAAGCGATCTTCCACTTCTGTACCCACTCCAGCAGCTTTTCCGGATAGCAGATCACATCACTGAAGATCCAATCCACTTGTGGGAGATCTTGCGGCTCTAGAGAAAAGGCATCTTTCTTTACGAAGGTCACACCTTGTAAAGAAGCAATCCCATCTGCTAAGGGAGCTCTATCAACAGATATAACCTTACAACCTAGTTGCTGCAGGGCCCAAGTCCAGCTGCCAGGACTCGATCCGATCTCTAAACAGACCTCCCCTTCTTTTGGAACTATGTCTAAAAGAGTGAGAGATTCCCATAATTTTAAATAGGCCCTACTTGGAGGGGTTTTTGTCTCTTGAAAATGAATTTCTCCATGAGCCACAGGACTTGAGCTGGAGGCTGCTGCATACAGCCTATTTTCATCGATCATGGTCCAGCTTCCCAGTATCGACTTGGGAAGTTTTGTAGGAAAGGGAGAGAGTTTAGGAGAAAAATAAGGGAGTTTTTCTCCAATGAGCTGACCTCTACGTATAAAATTATGGGGATAAAATGCCCAGAGCTTACCTAAACTTTTAAGCTGCTTGGCAGCATCAGATATAGAAGAAAACTCTAGCACCTGCACATCGTGCCATATATTTTGTGCAAAGAAGGCTCTTAAGACAGGCCCCTCGACAATATAAAGTCTGCCGATCTTATCCTTTATCCCTGTAAGTTCAGCTTCTAAATACTTTTCTAGCCCTTCGGGAGCAAGATATCCAGTTAACATGAAAATCCTCCATGCTGGCGAAAATATTCTCCAAGACAAAGGCTTGTGGCAACTGAGACATTTAAGCTCTCTACAAGGCCACTTCCCGGGATCTGAATTTGTTTAGATGATAGGGAAAGAACTTCTTTACTAACCCCCTCAGCCTCTGATCCCATCGCTAAAATCATTTTTTCAGGTAGTATACAATTGTAAAGAGAGTCACTGACATGCGATGAGGTACTCACTAAAGAAAAGCCCCGTTTTATAAGCTGAGAGAAGAAAACTTTGGGCTTTTCTATTTCTACAAGCCGAACCATTTCAGAGCCTCCCTTGGCAATACGACAGGCAGAAGGAGAAAGAGCGGGAAGCTTCCCCTTTTCTCCAAGCAAATAGGTAACGCCAAAATGGGCACACGTTCTTAAGATCGATCCGATATTATGGGGATTTTGTACCCCATCAAGGTAGAGAAGACACTGACCTTGTAGCGTTTTAGAAAGAGCGTTAAAAAATGCCTCTGAGCTTATAGGAACGCTTTCTCTTGCAAGAATGCATATTCCCTCATGATGCACAGATGCGCTTACCTTATCCAGCTCCTCGACGGTTACTATATGGTAGGCTTTTTTATTCTCAGCGCACCATTTCAAAATTGGGCGAAAGGTCTTTACATTGGATGCATCGATATAGACCCTAATGATGTCATTGGGTCTATACTCACCGATGGCAAGACATGCATGAATCCCGTAGTACTTTAGCTCTTTTACGCCGGACGGCTTTCTCATAGACAATCCCGTTTAAATTTCCCTGTAATTATGAGCTACAGACGCATTTACCTAAAGAGAAGATCTCAATGGATTCAACAAGTAAAATATTTAATATCACACCCTGGTGAGGGTCCTCCTCTTCTTTATACGCCTCTGCTAATATAACAGATTCCCCTCTTGAAATTTTTCCAACTCAAGCATAAACTATTCACCCCTAATCAATTATTTATTACAAAAAAACTAAATACCTACTGATGTCCGCGATAGTAAAAGCTTCAACCATCCCCTATTTTACAAGACGCCAGGCAGCAAGTCTACCTACTGCCTGCAACCCCTTTAAGGAGCTCAAACTTTCTTTTGTATTAAACGAGCTCAGAAGGGATAAAGAGCCCAGTGGCTACGCACCGCTCGAACTGAAATATAGAACGTGGGCTATCCCTCCTTGTTTTTCAAGAATTGCTAAATTATCCCGACCCTTTCACTCTATTTTTACCGGAAGGGATGTGATAATAGTCCCTGATTCAAAAAACACACCCACTCTTAAAGAAATCACTGAAACAGAGAGCCGGGCTTATGACGCGCTGTATATCGCTATAAAAAAAGGGGAAACTCCCCTAAAATTCTTGTCGGAAGATAGCGATTTTCAAAAGGCCATACTTGGTTATATTCAAGATCTTATGCTCCGCCCCTCAGGAAGACTACTCCTTACCGCAATCACATCTCTTCCCCGCGAGGTAGTCATTAACAAAGGGAAAAAACGTCAGGTTTATGGCCTACATAAGGATCCCTTTAGTAAGGTTGAGTGGAATCTAGAGAGCTCCTCTTTCATGATTTGCCAATCCCAGGAAGGCAAAATAATAGAAAAGTCCCCGGACTTTATTATATTTGCTCACGAACTCATCCACGTACTACACGATGATTGGGATCCAACTCGACTTTTAATGAAAAGGAAACCCCTCGATGAGAACTACTCTAACCTAGAAGAACAATTTACAATCGCTGGATCCAAAATTAAGCGAATCATCTGTGAAAATACTCTCCGCTTTGAATTTGGTTATCTTCCTAGAGTATCTCACATAGATCCTTTTTTCCCTCCCTTCACAGTAGCAGATAAACCTACTATTCATACAGACACCTCAGAAAATGGATTAAATAGGTTAGAAATAGCTTCGATAACGGGACTTTTTTCTGAGGTGAAAAAACTCGTTTTGCATGGAGCTAATCCCTCCCAAGGACTTTATTATTCCGTTAGATATGGAAATTCCGATGTTCTTGAGCACCTCCTGACTCAGGGAGCAAAGCCCAAACTTAATCAACACTCTCTCAATTCTTTACTACACGACACAGTCAAGTTAAAGAAGCCCTGTTGCCTATCCGTTTTTTTAAAACATAAAGCCCAAATCGACATAGTAGATAACCTAGGAAGAACTCCGTTACGTTTAGCTATTGATAAGTCCTATATCATAGCGGCTGAGATCTTAATAAAACACGGGGCAGATATAGATCTTCCCGCACATGATGGGAAATCTCCTCTTGCTCAAGCGATCTTAAAGGGTCATGCTGCGATGGTAAGAATCCTCCTGAACCATGGAGCTAAACTAGATCAGAAAAGCCTTGAGGCCCTACAAGTACTAAGGAACCTTAAAAGAAAGGAGAAAAATCCGTCCAAAAAATCAGTCCTTGGCCGCAGGTTCTTTAAAGTGTCTCTACTCGTAAAGGATTATTTATTTAAACTTCCTAGAACCTCTAAAAAAACCTCACGCCGGTTATAATCAACAGTCAAACACAAGGAGGTGAGTAGACCCGTGGAACCTCCCCACGAGCCCCTCTCAGAACGGTGCGGGAACCTCTCGATTCACACCGCTCCCATTAAACAAACGATCCTATCAC
>Ga0118677_10008620_pt1 | contig 16276 bp, 10 predicted proteins | sample AliMusrvi5mmetaG_FD_86154 | JGI IMG/M metagenome (GOLD analysis project Ga0118677, IMG submission 86154) | reverse complement strand
ATATTCAAGAGAAAACCGGACCAGCTGTGTGCTTTCACCACCGCTTCCGGAGCATTGGCCACTGCGGGCAGTACAACTCCAACTCCGGCTTTGCTCAGATTTATTGCAACAAGCCCGATGACCAGCGCAATAGTGGAAACGATTTCAAAATAGAGTATTGATTTCCAGCCCAGCCTTCCAATCAATTTTAGATCATTGTGTCCTGCAATTCCATTAACCAGAGTGGCAAAGATCAGCGGGGCAATAATCGTTTTGATCAGCCTTAAAAAGATATCGCTCAGGAATTGCATGTTCTTAGCTACTTCAGGCAGATCGAAGCCAAACTCGGCGCCTGCCACGATACTAATCAGGATCCAGATTGTTAACGACCTGCTATTTATCGCAAATAGCAGCAGCAAGATGACATTTACAATACGGAGGGAAGTAAAAAAAACAGAATCTATCTGAACAAACTTATAGGAGGTAAGCGCAAAAATTAGGATTGTAATACTTGATATTATTATGCAAGCCAAATTTAACGAGTGACTATATTTTTTCATCATCGGGAATCGTTATGATTAGTGAAATGAGTTTCGATTCCTTTAGAAGAAATGAACCGCTATTAAAATTCAAAAGTAAAAAAAAATGGGTAATTTAAAATGATATCGTTTCTGGAATTTACCATTCGTATAACATAAACATGGTATAAAGATTACCTTATTAAAGGGATTTTAAAATCATTCTAATTAAGCGTAATTCGTGCTTTGGAATATCCCACCAATTAAGTGGATGTCGGACAATCAAAATTTAGAGGTAATTAAAGAAAATTGAAAATATGGAGCATCAAAAATTAACCCATTTGAAAGATCTGGAAGACGAATCGATCTACATTTTACGTGAAGTTGCGGCACAGTTCGAACGTCCATCGCTCCTGTTTTCAGGTGGTAAAGATTCGATTGTTATGGCTCATCTGGCTTATAAAGCATTTTATCCTGCTAAAATCCCATTCCCATTTGTTCACATCGACACCGGACACAATTTTGAGGAGACCATTACCTATCGGGATGAACTCGTAAATCGCCTGGGGGCAACATTGATAGTCGGATCGGTGGAAGAATCGATCCGTCAGGGTCGTGTCTTTGAGGAGAAGGGGTATTCCGCGAGTCGCAATAAACTCCAAACAACCACTTTGCTGGATACGCTTGAAGAGCACCAGTTTGATGCCGCGCTCGGCGGGGCACGCAGGGATGAAGAGAAAGCCCGTGCCAAGGAGCGTTTTTTCTCACATCGCGATGAGTTTGGGCAGTGGGATCCCAAGAATCAGCGACCCGAATTGTGGAATATTTTTAACGGCAAGAAACGGGAAGGGGAACATTTCAGGATCTTCCCGATCAGCAACTGGACAGAGATGGATGTCTGGCAATATATCCTGCATGAAAATATTGTGTTACCTTCCTTATATTACACCCATGAACGTGAAGTATTTGAGCGTGACGGAAGCATTTATGCAGCTTTATCGGCCATTCCGCGTAAGCCCACAGAAAAAGTAAAACTCAGAAGAGTGAGGTGCCGGACTATTGGTGATATTACCTGTACCGGACTCACGCTTTCAGCAGCTAATTCCTTAGAGGAAATTATTTCCGAAATTGCCGGGTCGCGTGTTACTGAACGAGGGGGCCGAACCGATGACAGACGATCGGAAGCTGCCATGGAAGACCGTAAGAAGGCAGGCTATTTTTGATCTACCCTATTTCTGACCAATTTCAACATTTAATTCAAACTATTATTCCCAGGAACATGTCACAACAGATAAATACAAACACAATAAATACTGATCACGAATCTGCCCAATCTAAGGGAAAGAGCAAAGAACCGACAGGTTTCCTGGATATGGAATTACTCCGTTTCAGCACCGCAGGGAGTGTGGATGACGGGAAAAGCACCCTCATTGGGAGACTGCTTTACGACAGCAAATCAATCTTTGAAGACCAGCTCAATGCAATGCAGGAGGCCAGTGACCGGTTGGGTAATGAGGAATTGAACCTCGCATTGCTGACTGACGGACTTCGTGCGGAGCGGGAACAGGGCATTACAATCGATGTGGCTTACCGCTATTTTGCCACTCCAAAACGCAAATTTATCATTGCCGATACACCCGGGCATATCGAATACACCCGAAATATGGTCACCGGCGCATCCACTGCAGATGTTGCAATCATTTTAATTGATGCAAGAAACGGTATCATTGAGCAAACGAAACGACATTCCTATATCGCCTCTCTACTTCAGATTCCAAACGTGATTCTGGCCATCAACAAAATGGACCTCGTCGATTTCTCCGAGGAAGTTTATAACACGATCCAATCAGAATTTAAGAAAATTGCAGAGAAGCTACAATTCCGGAATATTCATTTCATCCCGATTTCGGCAAAGAATGGAGACAATGTGGTTGATGCATCGGTCAATACGCCATGGTATCATGGCGAAACGTTGCTGACTCTTCTCGAAAGTATTCCGGTACATAATAACGACAACCAGCTTGCTCCCCGTTTCCCGGTTCAATATGTGATTGAGGCGCCAAATGAGGATGGTACCGTTTACAAAGGTTTTGCAGGAAGGGTTGCCGGAGGATTTTTTAACGTCGGAGACAATGTTCTGGCGTTGCCATCCAACAGGGTGTCTATTATTAAAGCCATCGACGAAGGTCCGGATTCGATATCCAAAGCAATTACCCCACAATCTGTCACAATCCGACTCGACGGTAATCTGGATATAAAACGGGGCGATATGCTTGTCCGGATAAACCGGAATTATCCCAAATACAGCTCGATGATCACGTTAAATGTATGCTGGCTGAACGTAAAACCGCTTCATGTTGGTGACAAATACATTATCCAGCATACCACCGATGAAACAGTGGCAGTTGTAACCGATATCCGCTACAAGGTAAATATCAATACCCTTGAAAATATTACAGACGTAGAAAGTGTTCTGGTGAATGATATAGCACACATCACAATAAAAACATTAAAGCCGCTAAAATATGACGATTATAATGAGAACCGGATTACCGGCAGCCTGATATTAATTGATGAAAATACGTTTGAAACAGTGGGTGCCGGGATGATTGTAACTGATGAAGATATTTACTCCTACAATATTTAATTTTTGATAATTTCCGTTGGTATATCTTCCATGGTTGATTAAATTTTTCAAATCAGATCGAATACTCCACATTATCGATCCAACCCGATTTTATAGCATGCAGAATTAATTCATTTACATTCGAAACTTCCACTTTTCGGAAGATATTCCGACGATGGGTATTCACCGTATGATGACTAATTGCTTTGTAGGAGGCAATTTTCCTTGTAGTCAATCCATCTGCGATTAATTTTACAATCTCAATCTCAGAAGCCGTAAGTGATTGCTGTAATTCACCCTCTGCCCGATTCAGATTTTGATAAACAGAGAGTCCTGAGATCTTATCAGAATAGAAATCTTCCCCGTTTAACGTGGCATCAAATGCCCCGATCAACTCCTCTTTTGCTGCATTCTTATAGACGATATTCCTGATTCCCACTTTAGAAAGTGAAGCAAATTCCACCGTTGTAAGGGAATTGGTCAGTATTAAAACCGATAACTTAGGATAATTCTGCCTGATCAACCTCAGATCGTCAACACCCTGGAAATCAATATTTGCAAAATCAACAATTAAAAGACTATCCTGAAATTCTTTTAGTAGTTTATTAAGCTCGACCCGATTTGCGGCAATCCCCCCGAGGTTATAATGACCCTCACTTTCGATAAGAGCTCTAAGGGACTCAATCGCCAGGAACTGAGAATCCGCAATAATTATATCTTGAATTTTATTTAACTGCAAAACATTAGCATATTAGAGTTTAAAAATATCTGGAATCTCTAGTAAAATGATGTATATTTGTGTTGAATTTTTAATTGAATTGGATTAAATATTTAATCATGCTGACACAAAAGACCAGATATGCCATGCTTGCGTTGGTCAAATTAGCCAGGGAATATGGCAAAGGGACCTTGATGATTAACGAGATTGCCGAAAGTGAGAAAATTCCCAAGCGCTTTTTGGAATCTATATTGCTGCAGTTTAAGAACAATGGCTATTTAGGTTCTAAACTGGGGAAAAATGGGGGTTACTTCCTGGTCAAAAAACCTGAAGAGATCAGCCTTCTCGAAATCGTCCGTTTATCTGAAGGAAGCATTGCACTGCTGCGATGCACTTCGGTGAAGTATTACGAACCTTGCGACCATTGTAAAGATGAATTGACTTGTTCCATACGCGGTACATTTAAGGAAATCAGAGATTTCACATTTAACAAATTAGAAAAAACGTCATTGGCTATGCTGGCACAGGAGTAAATTTGGGGCAGAAACCGCTCAAAAATTACGCTGCTCGCAAAACCTTTATTTTACTCACTTCCAGAACTTTAATTTACAAATTGTCTTGCCCAGTTCATAACATTTGAAGGGGGTCGGTTGGCATTTAGTTCTTTCCCCATGAATTGCATATAGGGATCAACGTAACCAAAGAATTTTTTATACCCACTACACAGGTAATTGAGCCCAGGTTCTCCATCATTGGTTTTCAGAAACCGGTGTTTCGGACATTCGCCATGACATGCAAAACGATATGTGCATTTTAAGCATTGCTGCGGTAACCCGGCTGATTTATTTTGTCCGAATTCCTGCTGTTTATCAGACTGAACCAGACCAAAAAGTGTACGCTCTTTTATATTGCCCAGTTTAAATTCAGGATAAACATAATGGTCACATGAATAAACGTCCCCGTTGTGTTCAATAACCACCGCATCACCACAGTTTTTTGAGAAAACACAAATACCTGCAGGTTCCCCTACCCAGTTGGCCAATGCCGCATCAAACTGTGAAACGTATACTTTTCCCACATCCCGCTTGACCCATTCTTTAAAAATAGTGATTAAGAAATCTCCAAAATCAATTGGACGTACCGACCAGTCGGTAACATAAGCGTCTGGATCATCGGGGCCCACCAGACTTAAACTAAGTGGATCGGTAATCTTTTTGGTCCGCTCGATCACAGGTATAAACTGCAGGAAACCGCTTCCAATAAACTTCAGAAAATTATATATTTCGAGAGCATGCCCGGCATTGTGTCTGTGAACAACCGTTAAGGTATTAAAATCGACCTGATGCTTTTGCAGTAAAAGGATCCCTTTCATCACACTTTCGAACGAAGGTGAACCATTTTTGAAGGTACGGTAGGCATCATGAATATGTTTGGGCCCGTCAATAGAGATTCCTATAAGAAAGTTATGCTTCTTAAAGAAAGCACACCATTCATCATTGAGGAGCGTTCCATTGGTCTGAAATGAATTTTCAATCTTTTTACCAGCACCATGTTTTCTTTGCAGTTCAATCACTTTTTCGAAATAATCCAGTCCCAGTAAGGTAGGTTCGCCACCCTGCCACACAAATTGAATCGTATTTACCTGCTGAACAGCGATATATTGCTTTATAAATTTCTCAAGCAATTCATCACTCATCCGAAACGAACCTTCATCCCGGTAGAGCTTTTGCTTTTCGAGATAGTAGCAATAGGTACAATTTAAGTTACAGGCCGGACCTATCGGTTTGGCCATTGCCAAAAATGCAAAGGGTTTAATTGTATAAGCCATATTTTACTATTTATCAGAAACAGCCCTGAAACCGGTGTGCTCCATGCTGGTATCCTCTGTACATTTCATTCGGCGTGCATTGCGGTAACCGCTGCAATAGGTGTCATTACAGAGAAAGGAACCACCCCGTAGTACCCTTTTGAGCGCATAAGGTTCATCAGGATCAAAGCTTTTAACAGGTCCTTTGGGATTTAGAATTCCATTGGGTAAATTACTTTCTTTATAATAATCAACATGATAGAGATCCTCACACCATTCCCAGACATTTCCGGAGATATCATAAAGGCCATAACCATTGGGTTTAAATGATTTCACGGGTGAGGCACCATAAAAATGATCCCGAAGCGTATTTTTATGGGGAAACGATCCCTGCCACGAATTAGCCTTGGGTTCCCCCTGGTCAACTTTTTCATTGCCCCACGAGTAAATATTATTTTCAAGCCCGCCGCGTGAAGCATACTCCCATTCGGCTTCGGTTGGCAGGCGCTTTTTTGACCATTTGCAATAAGCCTGAGCATCATACCATGAGACATGAACAACAGGAAGGTTCTCCTTCCCTTTGATATCCGAATCTTTTCCCTGTGGATGTTTCCAGTTTGCCCCTTCGGTCCATCTCCACCATTGGCTGTAATCCGATAAGTTTACTTCATGGTCAGGCGCTGCAAAAACCAAAGAAGCAGCAACCAAAGTGCTTTCGTCAGGCTTTTGAGTTCCCGGAGGCAACTGTTTTTTAAGCTCTTCCCAGTCGGGTTTCTGCTCAGCTGTAGTTATGTAGTTGGTTGCTTTAACAAATTCAGCAAACTGCGCATTGGTAACCTCCGTTTGATCAATCCAAAAACCATCAACGGTAACCTTATGTTTGGGGTATTCATCTGGTGCAGCCTGATCGTTATCGCCTCCCATCTGGAAGGTTCCCCCTTTGACAAATACCATCCCATCGTGAGAAAGCTTACCCTCCTTAATGCATTGAGCAGTTTGTCCAGGTTTTCCAAAGCGATCCGGAGCTTTCATGCAGCACGATTTGATTGCTGAATCAGTAACCGCCTTAAGTGACAGATCACTGGCTTTGGTTTTATTTCCCTGAGTACCGTTCGCACATGAAACAAATAAAAGGGCTATAAAGATAAAGGCTCCGATCAAACCAAGGGTAATGATTAAAAAACGATTTGTCATATATCAATATTTTTCAAGGGGTTACAATATTCCAATTAGGATCAAACTTTTCAATATCTTCCAGCAACTCCCTTAGCTTAAACACATTTCCTTCTCTTAGAACATCATTTCCGAATACAATCGATCTGAATTTTTCGGGATCAACTATTCCTTCAATGAATTTCTGTTTTGGGATGGTCAAGGTGAAATCAACGGGAATATCAGGTTTATTTTCTTTGTAATGAAGCACCCCATTTTTCAGTGTTACAAGAAGATTTTTATTGACATCCGGGAATATAAAACGAACACTCACATTTTTTCCAGCTGCTTTTTCACCATCAATGGCAATGCTAAAATAATCAAATATTGCCTCAATCGATAACTTCCGGAGGTATTTGGCAGAGCGTCTGTCTTTTCCGGTTTCAGTCGCCTGATGTTTACTTTCACGCAGCTCTTTTGCTCCAACAAGGTACAAATTTCGCCAGATAGCCGATTCACTCTGATAAGCAATTTGTTCAAAGGTATCTGCCTGCAAATTACGTGCCTCCTGATTATTGGGATTTGTAAAGACGACATGTTTGAGTACCTCAGCCACCCAGCGGTACTCCCCTTTTTTAAAGCTTGTACGGGCTTTTGAGATTACGGCAGCTTCGCCACCCATAAATTCAGTATATCTTTTTGCCGCTTCCACCTCCGGTAGTTTATTGTAATTCGCCGGATTTCCATCCCACCATCCCAGATATAACTGATAGACAGCCTTTGAGTTATGCTGGATTGTGCCGTAGAAACCCTGGTTATACCATTTCTTTCCCAATTCTTCGGGCAGTTTAATGGTTTCTGCTATCTCATCCATATTCAGTCCTTTGTTTGCAAGATGAATGGTCTGGTCATGAATATATTTATAGAGGTCTCTTTGATCTTCCAGGAATTTGATGCTTCGTTCATGCCCAAAGATTGGCCAGTGATGCGACGGGAAAACAACTTCAGTCTGAAAGCCAAAGAGGTCGATGGCATCGTCAATATAGGAAGACCATGCTTTTGTATCGCGCACCTTGGCTCCACGCGGAGTTAAAGCGTTGTGCAAGGTATGGGTGGCATTTTCCGCAGGACAAAATGCCTTGTATTTCGGAACAAAAAAATGCAATTCAGCAGGTGCTTCACTTCCTGGCGTTAACTGAAAAACCAGTTTCAAACCATCAATAGTGAGGGTGTCCACAGATTTACTGATCAGCACATTAGGCTCCAGTAAACTGGATGAACCGCCTCCAATAAATCCTTTGCCTAACCCGGAGTCGACTGTCCCATATTCATTTTTTGGGAGGGAAACGCCAAACTGATAGCCGGCTCTGCGGGACATCGCATTTCCAAGGAGGATGCTTTCGCTCACAACTTCAGAATAGAATCCTGATGGAACAATGTATTTAACTTTTCCCGATTCGATATCAGCGGCACTTGCAACACCTTCGATGCCACCAAAATGATCGGAATGACTATGTGTTGTTATTACTGCTAAAACAGGTTTGTCACCAACATATTTCTTCACAAGGTTTAGTCCGGCACGTGATGCATCTGCATTGGATAAAGGATCAACCACGATATAACCTGTATTTGTTTCAATTATCGACATTGTTGCCACATCAAAGGAGCGAATCTGATAAATTCCATCCACAACTTTAAATAGCCCATTGGTTATATTGAGTTTAGCCTGTCTCCATAGCGCGGGATTTACCGACTCAGGTGATTTTCCGGTCAGGAAATCGTAATCATGTGTATTTACAATACTTACGCCAGCTTCATTCCGGATTATGCCACTATCCAAAGTAGCAATAAATCCTCTACGCGCTTCAATAAAATCGGTTGAATCGGCAAAATCCAACTGATTATAAACGGCCTTATTCATCTTGGCGGTGAATTCGGTAGCGCTCTTTGGAAGGTTGTTTAACTGGTCCTGTGCCGACACTGAATAGTTCAGAACAAAGCCAAAAATCAGAGTTAAAGCGGTTTTTAAAAGATACTTAAACATATAGCTTAGATGATATAATTTAATTACAAACGTAAGGCAGATCCCTAAACTCCAAAATACCATAGATAGGGTATAATGCCTACCTAAAGGTCAGTATAAGGATTAAATCGTCACCGGAATAATGAAAAAATCAACCAACAATCTTCTTCTTAACACTGGAAGATAGCTTGTTAATTTTCGCAAAATCATCAAGCGCTTCAATGACATTCCTGCTAAAATTGCCATTATCAAAAAGCGGCGCCAGGGTGACAGCTTTGCGCGAATAGGATTCGTTTATAACAATCTCATTGATTGCAGCGGTCAGCCTCTTCACTGTGAGTTTTTTGGCTGGCAGGTTAATGCCAAGTTTAAGTTTTTTCACCCTGTTCGCGTTATCGGGTTGGTCATGTGCAAACGGGACTAATATTTGGGGCAAACCGGCAGAGAGTGCCTGAGAGGTAGTTCCAACACCACACTGATGAACGACGGCCTTGCAAAGTGGAAAAAGAGCCGAAAATGACTCATAATCTGACAGGTAAATGCGAAGATTTTGTCCGGCTTCTACAGGAATATTTTTCGCATTATCACCGGTCAAAAATATGGCCCGGATTCCAGTCCTTTTCACGGCTTCGTAGGCGACATCAAAAAAATTGCTTTCCATCTGGACAATTGCAGAACCAAGTGTAAATACAAAGGGTGCAGATCCGTTTGTGACAAATTTCAGAAGCGAATCAGGAAGTTTTAAAGTTTCCCCTTTTCCGAATAACGGGAAACCGATTTGTCTGAGATTTTTAGGCCAGTCAGATTGTGGTGTGGCAAAGTGTTCAGGAAACAGCGCAAGTGTGCGGTAGGGTGAAAAGAACCTGATAAGCTGATTTTCTTTTATTAATGGCAATCCCTCCCGTTCGCGCAGTGCATAAACCGGCAAAAACAAATTTCGGGTTGAACGGCTAAGGATCGTAAATATCATCTGATGAAATAAAGGACCAAGTAGCTTTAACCCGGCAAAGAGGCCATAACTTCCCAGCAAAGGGGGATCAAAAGCCGAAAACATCGCCGATGGCTGCAGAACACAGGAAATCCATGGAATACCTCTTTTTTCTGCGACTAACGGAGCTGCAAAGGTGAGAAGATGGGAGATGATCAGATCACAATCCTCTGTGGCCTCCATCAAAACCCGGTAATTGTCTTCAATATATGGAAGTATAAGTTCGCGGACGATAAATTCGGTGCCCCGAAGTGAATCATTGGCCTTATTCATCCATAAATCGACCGGTCCGACATCATCGGGACCCGGACGCATCGGGATAAACGAAAAGCCACCCTTTTCAACCAGCTCCTTATAATGGGGATGTGTAACAATTGTTACATAATCGCCGTGATTCCTCAGAGCCCCGGCTACAGCCAGATAAGGATGTAAATCGCCCAGTGAACCCAATGTGACCAATACAATTTTACGCATACCTAAAATTTTTTGTTATTTCTCACGAAATTTCAATCTCCTGTTTACTTCTTTCAACAAAATAAAATCCGTTGCTGCACTTTTACTTTAGTCTCTGTAAAAACTGCAAAATTTAACCGCAGAGAACGCTAAGAAAAGCCGCAGAGAGCCGCAAAGCCTAAATTAGAAAAAGAATATCTCTGCGTTTCTTTGCGACTTCTTTGCGTAACTCTGCGGTTAAAATACTTTTGATAGACCATCCAGGATTGAAAACAGAATTAATACAAAAATAATTACTTGACTGGAGCGGATTGTCCAGGGATAACAAACCCGCCGACAGGTTTGATTTTTTCGTAATCCACAACATCGGTCATTTTCGCCCATTCAAAATATTCCTCTGCCAGTTTATCCACTACTAAAGGAAACTGTTCAGCCACGTTTTTTGTTTCGCCGGCATCCTTATCCAGATTATATAATTCCCATTGATACCCGGGATAGGTTGAGACAATTTTCCATTGCCCCTTGCGGACAGCCCGGTTTCCGGCGCGTTCCCAGAAGAGCGCTCCTTCCCGGTTTACTTCGGAAGTTTTGCCTTCCAGAACGGGTAAAAGACTCTTGCCGGAAAGCGGATTGATATCGTGTCCCTTAAATCTCTTAGGATATGTGGCGCCTGCCAGTTCATAAAATGTTGGAGCCAAATCGATGATATGACCGGTTCCCTTAACGATGGTTCCACCTTTTATTTTCCCTGGGAAGAAAGCGATAAACGGGGTGCGGAAACCACCTTCATGCATGTTGTTTTTATATTGCCTTAACGGAGTATTCGATAAATATGCCCATGGTTGCTCCTGATAATCAAACGATCCTGCAGTTCCAACCGGACCTGAATTTTTCACAAGACCTCTGTTCCGGGGATTTAAGCTGCTAAAACCACCCTGTGCCCCATTATCGGAAAGAAAGACAACCAAGGTATTTTCATCCTTTTTTAACGCTTTAATCTTTTCCAAAATTTTCCCTACACCCTGATCCATACGGTCGACCATCGCCGCGTATACTTCCATTTTAGCTTTCCAGAAATGCTGTTCATCCCAGGTCAGTTTATTCCAAAATGGAACTTCCGGATCACGGGCAGCTATCGTTTGGGTTGAATCAACAAGCCCAAGCGCCCGCTGACTTGCAATACGCTGAATCCGGAGGGAATCCCAGCCTAAATCATATTTCCCCCGGTATTTTGCAATATCTTCCGGTAATGCCTGCAACGGCCAGTGCGGTGCTGTAAAGGCGACATAGAGGAAAAACGGTTTATTCTCACTTTTTTGTTCATCGAGAAACTCAACTGCATTTTTCGCTACCTCATCGGTAAAATAATAGCTGTTTGGCTTTGGATGGAGGCGCTGGTTGTTTTTCAACAGTAGAACCGGGTAAGGTTTATCGCCGAATGGAAGTGGTTCGGCATCGAAATAGTTGGCTGCTCCACCTGCAATTCCGTAATATTTATCAAATCCGCGCTGATTGGGCCACGACAGGCTGTCTTTGCCAACATGCCATTTCCCGGACATCAGTGTGCTGTAGCCAGCTGTTTTAAGCACCTCCGCGAAGGTTAGTGACTCCAGATTCAGATAACCCTGATAGGCAGGTAATCCAAGGTTTACATCAAAATACCCAATTCCCGCCTTATGGGAGTGGAGGCCTGTAATCAGTGAAGCGCGTGTAGGGGCGCAAATGGAATTGTTGTAAAACTCCTTAAACCGGACACCCCTTTGCGCCAACCTGTCAATATTGGGGGTATTAATCTCGGAACCATAGGATCCCAGATCGGAATATCCCATATCGTCAACCATGATCAGGACGATATTGGGTCGTGAATCCTTTTTTTGCTGAATAGGTTTGGCATTAACAGAAGTTGCAAGACCCGATAATGCAATTGCGATGGATAGTGTAATTTTCATGTGAGTGTGTATTTAAGGCTTTATTTTCAAGCAAAGGCGAAAAGAAATAAAACTTTACGGCTTTGCATGATATTAACATAATAGAAATCATTGTTGTCCGGGTAAAATTTAAAGATTCTTCGCTACGCTCAGAATGACAGCAAGTTATTGGGTTAGGGAGGGGAAGGGGGTTGGAAATGGCGGAGCCACTTCCAACCCCCTTCCCCTGTTATCTAAACAACTGTCATTCTGAGCGAAACGAAGTGTAGCGAAGAATCTTTTTGTGCGAAACGAAGTGTAGCGAAGAATCTTTTTGTGCGAATCTCCTTTACCCGGACAACAGTTAATTAAAAATCAATTTATTGCCTTTGAGGCCGATCCAAATTTAATAAACTTGCCCAGTACATCTTCCCAATCCAGAAGCGGATAGAGGTTGTTCTTTTTAGCCTGATCATCGAAAAGAGCTTTTAGTTCCTTCAGCTTTTCAGGGTATTTCTTCGCAAGATCATTTAGTTCGTTAAAGTCCTCGTTCAGGTTATAGAGTTCCCAGACATCCTTATCAAACCGAGCAGGATCTGAGGCGGTTGACAAATCGGGTAACTTAATCCAGTCAACCTTGGTTGTTCCATGTAAGGTTGCTGCTTTCCAGCCATCTTTATAAATTGAACGGGATCCGAAAATGTAATAATACTGTGTCTTATGTTTTGAAGGTGCCAGGGAATTATTAATTGAGTAAACCAGCGAGATTCCCTGGATCGAATCCTGTTTGATACCGTGGATAATTTTAGGCTGTTTGATACCCAGAAGTTCAGTTGTTGTCGGAAATAAATCAATCACATGACCATATTGAGTCCGAATAGTTCCTTTATCTTTAATCCCTTTTGGATAAAAGACAATCAATGGATTCCGAGTTCCCCCTTCGCTGTTGGCATCCTGTTTCCAGTATTTAAACGGAGTATTAGTAGCCTGGGCCCAGCCAATCGGATAATTCGGTGAAGAATTTGGAGTGCCGATCTGATCGTACTGTTTTAGTAATGAAGCGGCATCCTCTTTTTTAAAGATTGCTGCCCTGTTATCCGATTCAATGGTTCCGCCATCTTTACCCTCTTTGCTTGCGCCATTATCCCCGATAACGACAAAAATGAGGGTATTGTCAAGCTGATTGATTTGCTTCAGATGATTTACAACACGGCTTATTTCATAGTCAGTATAGGTGAGATATCCGGCGTAAACCTCCATAAAACGGGCATAGACTTTCTTTTCGATATCCGAAAGGGTATCCCAGGGTTTAACGTTTTCGTTCCGGGCTGGAAGGGTTGCATTTGCAGGGATGATTCCGAGTTTCTTCTGATTTGCAATCACCTTTTCACGGAATGCGTCCCATCCGTCATCGAACTTACCTTTGTATTTGTCGCTCCACTGTGCCGTTACCTGATGAGGCGCGTGAGTTGCACCCGGAGCATAATAGAGGAAAAATGGTTTATCCGGCGCTGCCTTCTTTTGTCTGTCGATAAAGCTGATCGCTTTGTCTGTGATCTGTTCGCTTAAATGGCGTCCATCGGTTTTTATATGGGCATTGTCCTCGACCAGATCGGGCTTATACTGATCGGTTTGTGAACCCAGGAATCCAAAGAAATGGTCGAATCCTTTTCCCGACGGCCACCTCTCAAACGGTCCGGCATCTGTTGCATCGGCATCGGGAGTGATCCCGTATTTTCCAACAGCAAAGGTGTTGTAACCATTTTCGTGGAGAACCTCCGCAATCGTACCCGCTTCGGGTGGTACATGGCCGTCCCATCCCGGATATCCGGCGCCCATACCGACATGTGCAAAGCCAGCCATATGAACGGCGCTAGAATTTCGTCCTGTAAGCAATGAAGCCCGTGTTGGGGCACAAATAGCGCAGGTATGAAAATTCGTATAGCGTAATCCCTGATTGGCAAGACTATCCAGGGTTGGGGTGGCAATAACCCCGCCGAAAGTGCTCGATGCACCAAAGCCTACATCATCAATTAAAATCCATACCACGTTGGGGGCTCCTTTGGGAGCCTGTGGATTCTGAGGCCATGCCTCCTTGGAATCGGCGGATGTTTTGCCAACTACTCCCGTAAAATGTTTCGCATACTCTTTTGCCGACTGAGCCGAAGCTGATGCTACTCCGAATGACAGCGACGCAGAGATCAGGCTGTTTAGGGTGAGCTTATTTTTGAAATACCAGTTTTCTTTTTTCATAATCTATTTCTTCTCCCCGCTTTTAGTAACCTCTTTTAACCCTTGCTCAAAAGTGAAATGATTTTTGCCCTGATGAATCTTACCTTTAAAGACATCATCCCATGTAATTAAAGGATAGAGGTTATGTTCTTTGGCTTGTTTTTCAAAAAGAGCTTTGAGTTCTTTCAACTTTTCCGGATATTTTGCAGCAAGGTCAATGCGTTCGGTAAAATCTTCATTCAGATTATAAAGTTCCCAGCCGTTTTCATCAAACGGAACATTGCTTTTTGCATTTCCTGTAATAAAGCTGTTTGGATAAGCCAGTTCAGCCTTCCACCCATCTTTATAAATTGAGCGGGCGCCAAAAATGTAATAATACTGTGTGGTGTGGCGTGTGGCCGCTTTGGCATCATTGATTGAATAAGCAAGCGAAGTACCCTGGATATTTTCCTGTTTGATACCCTTGATTTTCACAGGAGCTTTAACCCCGGTCAGCTCTAAGGTGGTAGGTAAAATATCAATCACATGACTATATTGATTGCGGATTCCCCCTTTTTCTTTAACACCTTTTGGATAGAAAACGATCAGCGGATTGCGTGTCCCACCCTCACTGTTGGCATCCTGTTTCCAGAATTTGAACGGCGTATTGGCGGCTTGCGCCCATCCCAACGGGTAATTTCCTTCAATAGCGGATGGAGTGCCGATTTCGCCGATTTTATTCAGATTATATTTGATATTTTCCTCTTCGGTAGCCTTACTTCCAAATATTGGACGATCGACATCTCCGTTCAGAGTCCCTTCCTTGCTTGCTCCGTTATCGCCGATCAAAACAAATATCAGCGTGTTATCCAGCTGATTAATTTGTTTCAGGTGATTTACGACGCGGCTGATCTGGTTGTCGGTATAGGTGAGATAACCCGCGTAAACCTCCATAAAGCGTGCATACAATTTTTGTTCATCGCCAGGAAGTTTATTCCACTCCTTAATATTCGGATTGCGATCAGGTAATATGGTGTTAACAGGAATAATTCCCTGTTTCTTCTGATTGGCAAAAACTTCATCCCGGAAAGCATCCCACCCTTTGTCGAATTTCCCTTTGTACTGATCGCTCCACTCCTTGGCTACCTGATGAGGTGCATGCGTGGCTCCCGGTGCATAATAGAGGAAGAATGGTTTATTAGGCGCCGCTTTCTTCTGACGATCGATATAACTAATGGCTTTATCGGTAATCTGTTCACTTAGATGACGGCCATCAGGCTTAACATGCGCCTGGTCTTCGACCAAATCGGGAACGTATTGATCGGTTTGCGATCCCAGGAATCCGAAGAAATGGTCGAAGCCTTTACCTGTTGGCCAGCGGTCGAAGGGTCCGGCATCCGTGGCATCTTCATCGGGTGTAACACCATATTTACCAACGGCAAACGTGTTGTATCCGTTTTCACGCAGAATCTCAGCCACAGTTCCGTCTTCGGCGGGAACACGTCCGTCCCATCCCGGGAAACCGGCTGATAAAATGGTATGTGAAAAGCCCGAAACATGCACCGAGGCGCTGTTTCGACCGGTTAATAGTGCAGCACGGGTTGGGGCGCAAATCGCAGTCGTGTGAAAATTGGTATACCGCAATCCCTGGTTTGCAAGGCTGTCGAGTATCGGTGTACGGATCACGCCACCAAAGGTACTTGAAGCGCCAAAACCCACATCGTCAAGCAGAATCCAGACTACATTGGGAGCTCCGGCAGGAGCTTTAACGGGCTCAGGCCACCACTCTTTTGATTCTGCCAGGGTCCGGCCAACAAGTCCCTGAAAGGGTTGCTGGGCAGTTGCCTGTCCACACGTTAGCCAGCTTACTCCGGCAAGGGTGGCCACTTTTAAC
>Ga0118677_10008618_pt1 | contig 16280 bp, 18 predicted proteins | sample AliMusrvi5mmetaG_FD_86154 | JGI IMG/M metagenome (GOLD analysis project Ga0118677, IMG submission 86154) | reverse complement strand
GGGCAGGGATCCTGCACTTCAGCACGTACTTGCTCAGATCAGGCGATGTGCACGGGGGGCAGACAAGGCGAGAAGCCGTTGCAGGGTCGCACTTACAGTCGTTGCTTGGCTTATTGCAACTGCTGCATACAGGAATACCCGCAATAAACCCCTCTCTCAGAGATCTACCGCCAATGTACTTGCCGAAACCGAGACCTACTCCGAAGAAGAGAACCAGGAGAGCGAGGATTATACGAGGTGTCAGTTTTATAGGAATTACAGACGACATTCGCCCCTTCTACATGACCATACATTTAAAGGGTTGAAGCCTCAAGACCTCCAACCAGGCCAGTTCACAGGAGGGCATCCAATCTGCTCAGGCAGTCCAGGATCGGAATGAGTAGCCGCACGAGTACAAATCATCTTCGCATTGCCTCTCCAGCTAAAGTCGGGACTGACCTGCGTTCCTGGGGCCATACAGCCGAAATCCCCAGGGTCGAGGTCCATGCGTCGCAGAGCATCATATAACTGCTTGCACTTGTCCTTCCAGTTGAACCCTGCTGTGTTCTTCATCTTAGAATCAATATCAGGCGAGGCATAGGAGCTGTATTGCGATATAGGGTCGACCTTTGTCTGGTTCTGACCCTTCGAGCTGAGGCTGGTAAGTAAACTGCCCAGGATAGAAGAACCTGCAGAACCAGAAGGACCTGCAGAACCAGAAGAACCTCCAGAGTCAGAACCAACAGATATCTTCGAGCATAACTCAAAGGCAGGTCCGCATCCAGAAAAACAGTCCTCATACCCATCGCTGCTAGGATCTCCGCACGCAGCCTGGCATTCAGCTAAGTTCTTCTTACAGGTTGTATCAGGTGTATCACTAAATCCATCAGACATAGTATCAATGGTATTCTGGAACTCACCCCTGTACAGAGCCTTAGCAACCTCCTTTGTCGTCTCATTCGGACTGGTGTACGAGAGGCTGACATTGTAGGACATTCCATTTGCCAGGGTATCTCCGTAGGTGTTAAAGAGTGTTTCAGCGAGGGCTGCACCATTGACATCGCCAGCCTGGTATGCATTAAAGAGACTGCTTAGACTCGAATATCCAGAATTGAATAAGACTCCGCCGGGTCCAGCTGAGTCGGAGCCGAGGGCAGGGAGAAAGGTATCATAGTCTGACTGGGCAATGGGGATTTTCTTCGGGTCAAGAGTGCCTGCATTCACCCTGGCGATGAGCGAATCGACGGTCCCCTTCATCTGAGTGTACACATTTACACGAGCCTCGATGACGGGATCAGTTGTACCGGTTGCAGTAAGACGGGCTATCTCGACACCGAGCTTCAGACTCAGGGTCTGGAGTTCAGCAAAGGAGATGGGGTTCGTATTCGAGGATGGGCTCGAGGTGGAGCTAGGGCTCGAGGAAGAAGGGCTTGAGGAAGAAGGGCTTGAGGAGGAGCTAGGGCTCGAGGAAGAAGGGCTTGAGGAGGAAACAAACCCCTCAACTGCAGGCTCAACCACACTCGCCTCCTTTTGCAGAAAACGGAGGGTACGCCCCATCTCTTCCACATCCCGCACCTTCAGCTGTGGCGGACTGTGGGTATTCAGTGCAAGGAACTGAAGCTCTGCCTTTACAGTCTGGTAATTTCCCTTGAATTGAGTAATCGGAAGCTTGACTGCTACGTCACTTGTATCAAGATAGGGCAGTTCCCTCTCATTGAAATCATCCATTGCATACTTTAACTCAAGCAGCTGGGGTATCAGGGTCCTAGGATACGCTGGGTCATATGCGGGTCTAGGAATATCTGGGAGTTCCGTGTATGGTGCATTGGGCAAATAGGCCACATCAGACCTTGCCTGGGGTCCAGCGGGAAGAGTAGCAACCTCTGGCCCTTTTTTCAACGAGTTGCTAAACCCCTCGCATTTGTTACCACCACAAACATTTAGTATAATTGTCACAATAAGTATACTAAATCCTATAAAGATTACGGGGCTAAGCCAATCCATCTAACTGTGTCTGTCAAAAAGTAAGGCCTTCAGTGTGAGCACGATGCCGGAACTTTCAGTGGCACACTCTCCATGTAGGTAGACCCCTGAGCACACGACGGGGGTTCAACATTGGTTGGCTGGAACGACGGACCGGCATTTGTCTGCTGCAGGTGTTCTTTGAACTGCTTCGTCATTTCATTCTTTAGATAGAGATAAGAGCCGAGATCACCCCCAGAGCTTTCACCTCTATAACTGTCCCAATCATATCCAGGTCCTCGGTTCCCATTTTGCGAGTTAGGAGCCCCCTTAGAGGCAAAGCCACCATAATATAACATATCACTTAGACTCATTGTAACTGTTGCATTCTTAATATCGGCTTCAGCAAATGCTTCAGTAAAATACAGTTGTCCTATGCAAAGAATAAGAAAGAGTGCAAGAAGAAGTACAGTTAACTTCTCCATCTGTTCTTTACTGTCAGTAAAATTGAAGGGTCGGCCCTTCACTTATACGAGGCCCCCAGTGTGCCCGCACTGGGCCCGCTTTGCGGGCAAAGGGTCAGTAAAATTGAACCCTGGTAGACATTCGATAAGCAGTCCAATGACCACAAAGCCCGTCCTAAAGTTTCGTCACACAAATGATGCTGCTATAGAGGTGGGAATCGATGAGGCAGGGCGTGGGTGCTTCTGGGGCCCTCTCTTCGCTGCGGCCGTGGTCTGGATCGACGAGGCAGGGATGACAGAGGAGCAGCAGAAGCTATCGGCTATGATTCGTGACTCAAAGAAGATATCGGAAAAACGCCGGACAGTCATTGCAGAGGGAATTAAGAAGCACGCCAAGGCCTGGGGAATAGGCAGTGTATCTGCGGCGGAACTGCAGGAACTGGGTGTGACTAAGGCGAATCAACTCGCCTTTACTCGGGCCCTGGCTGATACGGACACGCATGTCGATCGCCTCATTATTGACGGGTGTTTATCGATCTATGATCACCCGTGGGCCTTACTTCCGCAGGTCGTTGAACCGGAGGCTGATGGGGCCTACATTGCCGTCGCTGCAGCATCTATCCTCGCCAAGACGGGCAGGGATTCCTATGTTCTCTCGGCATGCAAGGAGGATGCGACCTTGGACCAGCGATACGGACTCGCCTCTAACAAGGGATATGGCACACTCAGGCACAGAACAGGTATCTTGGAGAATGGAACTGTGACCGAACATCGCCCACAGTTCTTGAGAAAACTCCTTTCACAGACCATCTATTGATGGGCAGCTGGCGGAGCCAAGACTACGTACTAGGTTGCTGGCCTTTGCCCGCCCACGGCGGGCGAAGCCAAGCCAAGCCTATCTCCTACGTCTAGTCCTCCTTCCACCGTCAAGTTTAGCCTTTTTCTTACGTATACTAGCCTGTTTGTTTTGACTATTTACCACAGTGGCCTGACTGTTGACCAGTGTAGCCTGACTGTTCTTTCTCTCTTGACTAGCCGCCATAGGTTGTTTCTTCCTCAATAGTACAGTCATATCACACGGCCTATGATAGACATATGGTGGTGGATCTCCTGCTCCCCAGAACTGTTTAAAATTTTCTGGGAGAAGTCGACGTGCAATAGATTCTTCAAACCATTGTGTCATGGGTTTTCCACCTACGTGTTTTTTGTTCCATGGACTGTGCGGATTATCCATCTTATAGTAATACACTTCATGAAATATAGTTCGTCCCAACCGTTCAAACACATTGAATACATTACGACCATCATAATCAAAGATTGACTCTACCTTTTTTATCATTAATTCATACATACCTGGATTATATTGTAAGATGTTACAGAGTAAGATTAACATATCGTACCGTACAGGCTCTTCTCTCTGCATCATCCCCCTCATACATGACATTCCAAAATCAATTAATTTTACCTTACCATCGCTTGTCACCATGATATTCCCCTGGTGCAGGTCCCGATGGTAGAATCCATATGTATCCCTAAACTGTTCTAACACAGCCCCTAGGGTATGAAAGATTGGATTGATAAAGGGTTGATCTATTGCAGCATCATTTGATTGTAATGCGAAGATAATATTCTGTAGACGTTCACGCTTATCATCATCTAAAGGAACTATTTCTGGATTATTTTTCTTTCCATTCTTTCGTAGTTTTTCTTTTCTAAACTCAATTCTTCTTCCCTCTACCAATCGTAGTCTAGCCAACATGTGGTTTTTATAGTAAACCTTAAAGGTATATGGATATGCATCTTCTTTAGTCTCGTGCAGTATTGTATACCCATGCTCATTCCCATCAACATCGTCAAAGTCTTTTTGAGAATGATGTTTTTCTGCCATGTCTGTTAAAAGGTTGACCAAGGCTGGATGTGTATCTACCGTTGCTAGATCGACAGTTCCCAGCAGCTTATTATTTTCCTTTTCTATATATCCTTTCAGGGTAGTATCTATATGCTCAATCATAAATAGGATATTTTCTCCATCTCTTAATACTTTTATTAAGCGTCCAACATGAGCACCGTAGGTAGTATCATGTTGGAGTACTACGTTGATAAATGCCTCTCGAAATGCCTCACGACAATGTTCCTCGACATGTTCGGGCTTTCTTTCATCTCGTGAATGTGTCGCATACCATTTATCTTCCTTTATAATATACTTACGTCCTTCAAGTTCTATCATATAGACTTTTCCATAGGAACCCTCTCCAATTGGCGTAAGTGGCACAGCACCCTCTATATGTATATCGGACCCTGTAAAATGGAGTGAGTCACCGTCTATTCTTGCAGTTAAAAGGGACTTTTTCATAAAATCAGTAAATGGAGTTATATAGTGGAGTGTTCCGTTATTAGAGGCGTTCCTTCTAGGACGTTTTCTAGTTTCCTCGCCTCTAGTCCTCGTAGATAACACAGGTGGTGGAGGAAACTCCGTATCTTCAGGCTGACCCGGAAATCGTACATTTTCAGATACTACAATCGGAACAGGTCCATGCGTTAGATGCTGTAAGAGAAGTATCATTTCATCACGGGTAGCATGTACGTTAAAGCCGAAGAAGACTTCTGTCAAACAGTCTAGAATCTTCGGATCCTCTAAATACTTGTATGCTCCTCTAGCCCCTAGCGGGGCGTCGCCTCCTCCTCCCGCAGGATCCATCTAGTATGTACTATCATTTTCTATATGTACTATCCTTTTCTATATGTTCTCATTCAAATCGAGCTCACAGTCTGCACATAGAGAATCGAAATCACTCATCTGTTCATTAAGAAACGTTTCAACAAAACTCAGCACCTCTTCACGTTCAGGTGTACCTGATAGTTTAATGAAGCTTCTCAGGGCGGAAGTGGTATTCGATGCAGACACGACTAAGATGTGTTTTAGGGTGTCGTTCATCATGTGGAAGTGGTGGCGGAATGTTGTCTTATATACACGATAAAGGTCGTCATTTGATTCTAAGAGCAGCCACACATCGAAGTCGTTGTTCCATCGCTCGGAAATAGTTTCTCTACAAAAATGCAGGATGCCTTCCTTAGCCAGTTGGATTCTCTGGATGTAAGACATCTCTGCCTTGCCGGTATCTTATGTTAATGGCTGCGAAAACACAGTTCATCTTCTATCCATTCCATGTGCTGCACCGCACCACTTTGACAGACACACAGTCCAACCTTTGAGCCAGAGGTCCATTCGATCTTGATGAAGAGAGATGGATATTTACTGAGGAGCCTCTCGTAGGCATAGATATCACCCAGATCCTCTCGCAGGAACTTGCAGACCATGCCTTCCACGCCCCACGAGGTGATGTCCTCCTTCCGTATGGCGAAAAATCTCTCTCCGTTAACCTCTTTAGCAAGGAAGGAGTCAAACTCATTCTTTTGTGCTGTTATAGTTAACGTAATACTATACATCTCCTTTCCAGTTGGCATCTGGCTTTATATTAGGTAGTACACCTAAACTTTTCTGTGTATACCAATAAATGCCTCCAACTCTCCCTGCGTACAAACCAGGAGACTATCTGGAGTGTGGTGAGGGCGAGACATTTACTAGAATACTAGTCCTTTCAGAGAATAAGGTCCTCTTGAAAGAAGGTGTGGCCGCAGGTTCCGTCATGACAATGGATGAGTGGTATTTCATTATAGGCGATGCCAGAGGAACTATACAAAATACAAGTTACTTTGATACTTGCAAGGGATGTCCATATTATGTAAATGATCCTGTATGTGCCGATGCTTCTATTGAATCTATAGGGGCTAAGAGTTGTCTCCATACGCCGAGCGTACGCTCACAATCGAGTATATGCTCAGTAAGTATAACTACTCAACCTACCTTGAGTGTTGAACCTGCTATACAGACGCAAATGAGCCTAAGAAGGGTTGAAGTACCTGTTACAAAGCGCACATGGAACGACTGGTTTACCCGTGTATTCTTATGCGGGTTAATTGACTGAACTCATTTTATCCTATGGGACAAAGGCCAATGGGACAAAGGCCACTTAGACGCACGCAGAGAAAAAGAGAAGATGGCCCTGAATCCGAACTTGTCTGTTGTCTTCCTGTATCCCAAGAAGGCCGCTGTCCACGGCCTCCAGCAGGATGCCCTCCTCGTCGAAACGGCTCTCGGCATCAAGGGCCGTCACGCAGATCCTCTCGAGCCCCCCTCTCCCTGCGACGTCGCCTTTCACTTTGAGATTCCCATTTACGGGTGGATGCCCTGGGCGGCCAAGAATGTGTGTGTTGTGAATCCCGAGTGGTGGAATTCTGAGTGGGATTCTTACCTGAAGCACATCGACCTCCTCGTGTTCAAGTGCGAGGAGGATGCCGCCCGGTTCACTCCCAAGGGTACGCAGTACATCGTCCTCCCCTGGACCTCCCCCGTCCCTGCATCCGTCTATTCCAGTTACCAGTCGGGCGATGACCATTCCATCGGCTGTCTCATGCTCGTGGGTGCATCTCTACACAAGCAAATGGCTGCTGAGAAGATCATCAATGCATGGAAGCCGACATGGCCTCCTCTTCACGTGTGTGCCAAGGAGCCACTCAAGGCGGTCTGCGGGCCCAATGTAGTCGTCGATATTAAGGACCTCACCACGCCCGAGAGGCAGGCTCTCCAAGCCTTTTACCCCTGTCACATTGTCGTGAGTGCATCCGAGGCGCTCAGTCTAGTTGCCCATGAGGGACTGGCGGCAGGAGCCTTCCTCATTGCGAATGCCCTGCCCACGTACAAGGAGTGCCTTACTGCCTCAGTGGAAGCAGGATCCTCCTTCCTCATTCCTGCCAGCCTCGTCCCCAAGGAGCAGGGACTCCAGGATACGTTTCAACATCTTGTGGACGGGCTCGCCGATGCCGTGAAGGCCTTCCTGGGCTCAACTGTCCGTAAAACGAAGGCGACGAACCAGCGCCTGCATACTGAGAGGTTGACCCAGTTCTCTACCGATATCCTCGAGTACCCCTTGATTCACGTCAGGGGTGAGCAGCTGCCCCCCGCGATGACGGATGCCGAGCTGCCGAATATCAGCATCGTCACCCTTTTACACAACAGACGCAAGTTCGTGGAGCTTTGTTTCCATAATCTCCTTCTTACCGATTATCCCAAGGAGAAGATTGAGTGGGTCGTGGTCGAGGATTCTGATATTACTGATGAGCAGGCCTCGGACAAGATCATCAAGTTCGGTCGCAATGCGGCACCCATCAGCGTCTCTTACATTCCCCTGGAGACCAAGACAGATATCGGTGAGAAGAGAAATATTGGTGTCTACCGGGCACAGCACGATATTATTCTGATGATGGACGATGACGACCACTACCCTAAGACAAGCTTCCGCCGTAGGGTCAGTTGGCTACTGAAGCACCCCTGGGCACCGAAGGCAGCGGTGTGCACGACCATCGCCTGTTACGACCTGGTGAGAGGTGTGAGTGCAGTGAATTCTCCCCCGTTCACCCTAGGTCTGAAGAAGAGAGTCTCTGAGGCGACGCTTGTCTTCAAGAAGAGTTGGTGGGAGGAGAAGAAGTTTCCGCAGACCTCTATGGCGGAGGGGGAGGGGTTCCTGGATTCACGTGAGGAGGATGTCTTAGAACTTCCTCCTCAGCAATGTATTGTGGCCTTTTCTCATGGGAAGAATCTGTCGTCGAGAAAGATCCCTGATGGACCTGCTTCGTGCTTCTGGGGGTTTCCTAAGGAGTACCTGACCTTCATCCACGGGCTGGCAGGAATTACGGTGGAAGAGTAGATGGCTTCTAGGCAAACAAAGAAGCGGGGATTCCATCCTAAAAAATATTATGCGGGCCTCAGTCAAGCGAATAAGACGCGGAGGAAGAAGGAGATTGCTAAATTTGGTGCCCTTGGCTGGAAGGACCCGAAGGCGTATGTGGGATTTAAGACGGATGCTGTCCCCACTAAGCAATCGAAGTACACTACCTCCTGGAAGTCTCTGTTTCCTGAAGCCAAGTCCCTAGAACAAAAGGCCGCTGCCACAGGTGTACCCTTGGCCCAGATCAAGGAATGCTATAACCGAGGTATGGCAGCATGGAGAACAGGTCACCGCCCTGGCGCCACAGAACAACAGTGGGGCTATGCGAGAGTGCACTCCTTCTTACTGTGCGGAAAGACTCACTACACTACTGATTCTGATTTGGTTGCAGCTGCGTCTTCTGCTTCACATGCTGCGCGAAAATGGTTTCGTCGATGTGCTGGGGGAGCCAAATGAGCTTCTTTCCTGAATAGACGGCGTACATGCACCTGGACTCGATATTCTCGAGGTTGCCGATTATGCGATTCCCAGGCTTTATTCCCCCGTCAACACCTACTGAACCACATGCACACACCTTAAAATCATGAGGATGATTGGACTGTATAGTATCTTTACATAGTTTACAGTGCACGGCATTTCTCATCTGTATATACTCCACCCCGCCATACTTGATGGTGACCATACTACTTATGGCAAAGTTGATTTAAGGCGGGCATCTAGACTTAGTCCCGCATGTCATTTTATGCTATAGCAAGAGGTAGAATTATAGGTATTGTATCAACATGGGCGGAATGCAAGGTATTGGTCGATGGATTTCCGAGTGCAAGGTATAAAAAATTTGCAAGCAGGGAAGAAGCAGATGCCTTTCTAACAGAACATGGGTCTCCTTTACCTGTTACAGTGAGTAAAAAGGTGGAAGCGGTGTTACCTAGTGCCTTTGACATATTGATGAAACCAAAGGCAAGGAAGGGGAGAGCAGTTGCAGAAGAAGTACAGAACGCAACCTTCGATGCAGACTACTATGTCTACACCGATGGTTCCTGTTCGAATAATGGACAACGTAATGCACTGGCTGGAATTGGTATATATTTTGGAGAGAATGATCCTCGAAATGTGTCACAGAGAGTCGTGGGTAGGCAAACCAACAATACAGCAGAGGTGGGAGCAATTATTCATCTGCATACGATCATCAAGGACGATATTCACGATGGAAAAAGAATCGCAATTGTATCAGATTCTGAATATGCAATACGATGCGTCACCTCTTACGGAAAAAAGTGCGAGGAGAAGGGATGGCCTGATATACCAAATAGGGATCTAGTTAAACAACTCTATGAGTTATACAACGGCATACCGAATGTGAAGTTCTTCCACATTATGGCTCACACAGAGAAAACTGATAGTCATTCAGTAGGAAATGATGGTGCAGATAGATTAGCCAATGCTGCTATAGGGTTAGATGCATGTCCCTTTGGCTCTAACATAAACAAATCGTCTAACTAGATACTATGTTACTCGAAATGTGTTGCCGATGTGGCTTTGTCCACAAGGACTCACGAATTATGGTAGGGGATAAGGTCTATAGGGCATATAAGCCCCACTATCACTGGTCTCCACCCGACAAGGTGACGCGTAATGGTGTTACTCTTCACGCGACAATTTGTGTGGCCTGTTGCAGTCAGTTATCTGCCTCGGTGGATTGGAAGGAATTCGCCGAACAGCAGCGTCTTACACCTGAGCAGTATAGGGTGGCTGGTTCTCTCAATGCACCCCTGCCTGATCGGCTCCTATCCTATGCGTCTCAACTGTATAGTAGCCAGGCGAAGTATTTTGTTTTTTAGACTTCTTTCTCTTTTACTAGAATGCTCGTCGGCAAGAAGGAATATGGAACGTGGAAGGATGGTTCGTCTGTCTATAAGGATTCCAAGGGCTATTACATCGTTGCTGCAGGACTCAATACCCCGATGTATAAAAAGTATCTAAAGAGCTGGAAGCCCAAGAAGGGCGACGAGCAACTCTGTTTTACTAAGAAGCGATGGACTGTGTGCCCACCCACGTCGGGCAAAGGTAATAGGACTCGCAGGAGACGTTAGCTGGAACACATTGTGCATCCCTTCGCCTCCTCTGCCTCATATTCTGCCGATAGACGCTCGAGCAGCAGGCGACGCTCCTCGGCCTTGGACCTTTGCCCGCCTGCCGTGGGCAGGCAAAGGACCTGGGCGGGCAGCGGAGCCTTAGGGGCGTCGGGCACCTCGGCCTCGGCCTCATCCTCGTCAGACTCATCTCCCTCAGAATCTGAGGACAGGTCCGCCACCTTGCCACCCGAGGAAATTGCACTCAGGAGGCGAGGGTCAACCGTGAACTGCTGTGCTACTACCGGTGCCTTTGAGCGCAGGTAATAGCACCCAGTCTTCAGCCCAGACTTCCAGGCGTAGAAGTGCATCGACGTCAGCTTGGAGTACGTCGGGTCAGCCACGAACAGATTCAGACTCTGTGACTGGTCAATGAATGCCCCACGGTCACGAGCCATATCAATCAGCGTCCTCTGCTTGATCTCCCAGGTGGTCTTGTACCTCGCCTGGACATCTGCAGGAATGGCGTCGATGCCCTGGACGCTACCATTGCGTGCAATGATCTCATTCTTCAGCCCCTCGGACCACAGGCCCGCATCACGAAGCTCGGTCAGCAGGTACTTGTTGAGGACCGTGAACTCACCCGCCAGAGTGCGACGGCTGTAGATGTTCGTCGTGAACGGCTCGAAGCACTCATTGTTCCCCAGAATCTGCGAGGTCGACGCCGTGGGCATCGGTGCAACCAGCAGGGAATTGCGCAGACCCACCTTGGCCCGCAGGCGAAGGTCAGCCCAGTCCAGAGTGCCCTCCTTCTCCGTAATGGGCACCACGTTCCACAGGTCAGGCTGGAGACGGCCCTGGGATGCAGGAGAACCGGCGAAGGACGAATAGGACCCCTCAGACTCGGCGATGCGTGCCGACTCAGACACTGCCTCGTAGTACATGTACTCGAAGATGAGCTGGTTCAGCCTCGCCGCATCAGGAGACTCCCAATCATACTTTAGCAGAGCAAACACATCAGCCAGGCCCTGAATACCCAGACCAACGGGGCGGTGCCTCATGTTACTCCTCTCGGTCTCCTTCGTGGGATAGTAGTTGATATCGATGACACGGTTCAGATTGCGGACAGCAATGCGAACGATGTTTCTCAGCTCGGCGAAGTCGAATGACTTGACTCCGTCTGCGACTGAAACACAAGAAGGCAGAGAGATACTCGCCAGATTGCACACGGCAGTCTCGTCAGGAGCAGAGTACTCAATAATCTCCGTGCAGAGGTTGCTACTCTTAATCGTGCCCAGGTTCTGCTGGTTCGACTTGGAGTTCGCTGCATCCTTGTACAGGAGGTAGGGCGTACCCGTCTCAATCTGGGCATCCAGGATCTGGAACCACAGCTTCTGGGCATTAATCTTCTTGCGCCCACGCCCCTCGGCCTCGTACTTGGTGTAAAGGGCCTCAAAGGCGTCGCCCCACACATCATCCAGACCCGGTGCCTCGTCAGGGCAGAACACGGTCCAGTCGACGTTCGCCTCCACACGCTTCATGAAGAGGTCAGGAATCCAGAGGGCGTAGAAGAGATCACGAGCACGGTCCTCCTCCATGCCCGTGTTGAGCTTTAGCTTCAGGAAGTCCTCAATGTCGGCGTGCCAGGGCTCGATGTAGATGGCGAAGGAACCGTTACGCTTACCCCCGCCATTGTGTGCTACACCCAGATGCGAGACCACGTAATCGTGGGGAGCCTCGATCTCAAAGTCATGGACCACGCCAGAATACTGCGTCTCAGAAATCTCCTCAATCCGTGACAGGAGCATGTTCTCGTGGCGAAGGAAGCTAAAGCAACGACTCTCTGGAGCATGGGGAAAGAGAGCAAGAATCTCGGGGATCCTTGGAATGCGCAGGACTGCAGTCTCCAGACGAGTAGTAATGCCCTTGTAGGAAGAGACATTCCCAACACGATTGCGGGTATAGCCTGATGACAGACCTCCAAGGCGAAGCAGCATGTAGCGCACTGCCTCGATCATGGAGTGGGAAGTTAGCTCAAGGCTGATCTCCTTCTCACCGATACACCCATCAGTCTCGAGAATGCCGTGAAGGACCTCGAGGATCTTCGCCTTGGGAAGATGAAGGAATGCCGGATCGAATCTCTTAATACCGTTTTCATCATATAGCTGAGAGGAAGTGAACTTGAACCCAGGATGATTACTTGACCAAAGAAGCTTGAGAGTGTTTGGGGACTCCTCGTCAAAGCTTTCGGTCACGTGAATACCCCTCTTACTTAGATACTGCTTGGTGAAGTTCTGGGCCTCGATCTTTGTGAGAGAGTTTAGGCAGACCCCAGAAAGGCTCTTCGAGATATAACCGTCGCCCAGCAAGATGCCGTACATGCGACAGTCCTCTTTGGTGATGTGCTGATTATCAAGTTCATACGTGGGAATAGGGAAGGCAATGAAATCTCCAACACGAAGGTCCTTTGCATCATGAAACTCCACTTTTGCATAGTTCTTATCGAGCCTGTTGCGAATGACAGAGTAGTTCAGTCCAAGGTCCTGGCCAGTGAGTGCCATGATCTGGTGCTCAGGGGTAGTACGGACAGGATAGATACTATTCTTAATCTGAAGCTCTAGCATCGGGCCGGTGTAAGAGTGGCGAACAGGAAGGCGGACGTTCTCGTAGGTACCCTTGCTCGTGAGGACCTTATCGGTAATACCGATCTGCTCAATCTCCTTTGGCCCAGTCTGAGTATACACCAGAGTATCAGGAGTGAAACACTGATCAACATAGCGTGCCGTGGCATTGAAGTTGCGGAGCATCGGCACGATACCATTGCTGGTACCGTTCGTGCCACGAATGATGGAGCCCTTTGCACGAATCTTGTGGATGCTCAGACCGATACCGCCGGCATGCTGACTGATCGTCGCACAGTCCTTGAGCGTCTCGTAGATCCCCGCAATGCTGTCATCCTTCATGGTCAGGAGGAAGCACGAGGACAGCTGTTGCCTGGGCGTACCACTGTTAAAGAGGGTGGGCGTTGCGTGCGTGAACTTCTTTTGACTGAGGGCATGGTAGGTCTCAAAGGCACGGTTCAGATTCGTGTTCCAGAGGGCGAGGGCAACTCGCATCCAGACGTGCTGGGGACGCTCCCGAATGAGACGCTTGGCATCACGGAGAAGGTACGACTTCTCGAGCGTCTTGAACCCGAAGTAGTCGAAGAGATAGTCACGCTGGTAGTCAATCTCCTTGTTAATCCTCTCTGCAGTACCAGGGTCTGCACACAGAGCCACCAGGTCCGGGTGGATGTAGGACCCCTTTGGCTGTCTAGAAAGCTCCAGCATGACCTCGCTGAACCTGTGAGACGTCTTCTTTTGATGGTTACTGATGACAATGTTGGCGGCAAGAGTTCCCCAGTCGGGGTGATTGGTGGACAGACTAGCGGCGAGTTGGCCAGTCAGCTCATCAATCTCGCTCGTCTTGACGCCGTCATAGATTTGGCTGAGAACCTGCTGTGCTAGAACGTCGGGGTTAATGGTCAGACCCTTAGATGCCTTACGGATACGCTGAAGAACCTTGTTGAAACTGACTGCCTCGTCCTCACCGCTCCTCTTAACAACACGCATACTAAAGGCCATGGGAATAAGGTTTGGACTGTCAACCCGCAGGCCCCGTGCGTTCACTTTTTTGTGCGGCTTTTGCGGCGAAGCCGGCGGGTTTTACGCAGGCGGCTACGTTTCCCTCCTAAGGTGGGTGTTGGAGGTCCAACGCCAAGTTCTTTACCAGGCTCAAAAGAATATAGGGTGGGACTATTACCACCTCCAGATCCAGATCCAGGTCCAAGGCTCAGAGGAGCAGGCGACGCCCCGCTAGGGGTTAGAGGAGTAGGAACACCTGTAATCCGTCTAAATGGTTCAGTCCATGAGCCATTGTCTGTGATGTGGTATGAATTGAACATATGCATCCTGGCGACATGGCCAGCATCTCGATCAAAAAAATACACTGGAGGCATAGTACTCTCATCATTTCCTGTATAGGCTGTATACATATCTACAACTGTTTGTGGCGTGTATAGTGTATCTTCTCTATCATGTTTAAAATTAGTTTCTGTAAGAGTTAGCATTGGGAGAAAAAATGCATCTATGAATGGTTGTACTCTTGTATACTTTCGTTGAGAAGATACTACAAAAGGTATACTGTGAATATTCATGTGTATGAGGGCTTTGACGAACGCCCTTCCATATGTTCCACTTTTATCCCCTGGATCACTATTACGAGCAGGACGATCGCCAAGGGTACTTTCATCAAAGACTAGCACGACGGTACGCCCAGACGCCATTACCAAGGGTTAAGAAAAAACTTATCAGCACAAGGAGATGCTTCGGGTCTACGTGGCTGTAATATGTCTTGTATATATCATAGTTATCTTCGCCCTTGACTATCCCCGACTTCTTACCTTGCGTGGACTCCATCTTCATGATGAACTGTAAGGCTTAAAGAGCATAATACTATGCCATATAGGACCATCGTCCGGGTATTACCCTGATGATGGCCTTATAGTACAGTGGTTAGTACATCAGACTTTGAATCTGGTAACCCGTGTTCGATCCACGGTAGGGCCAAAACCACGCAACACACGCAATCAAACACGCAATAATGTTCCACATGCACAATCAATCCAATATTCGCCATAATTATAGTTCATATACTTATGATGAAGGACGTGATGTTGCCAGGTAATTCTATACTCTTTCCGAGATTCGTGTCTAGCCATACCACGTAGGTTTAGAAAAAACAGTATGATCGCCGTGTCGAGTATGGTATAGTTGAATACTGCATACGGAAAGAACATGCCGACCCCCTGGAAAAAATCTTCAACGGGATGCGATACGTATGTATCTGACCACTTCAGTTGGTCGGCATCAGTTGAATGATGAACTGAGTGTATATCCCACATATACTTATGCAAAATGATGTGGGATGCATAGAACCACAGGTCATACGATAGAATCGAGAAGAAGATGTTCAACATAGAGTAAACTCGCAAAACTTCTTTAACTTATACTAGATGAATTCGTTGAAGAAACGACAAAATACTACACGTAGATGTAAGAGGCGTAAGTGTGCAAAAGAAATAGAAGCAAGAGATAAGGCTAAACTGAAGTTTGATGACGAAAGGGTAAAAGGGTGTAACCAAGAAGACTGTACTACATATTCTGAGTGTGTAAAGGATAAGGTTAAGCCAGTAAGTATGATAAACCCAAAAAACTGGCTGAAGGAGTTTGAACTATGGCAAAAGGAAGCAAAAAAACAGTGCGGTTCAGCATCGGCCTGCGATAAGTACTATGAGTGTTCACGAAAGCTTGCAAAACGAACTGGGTATAGGAAGGCAGTAGACGATGTAATCAAATGTTCCGAGAATAACTGTTAGGCCTTTACTTCCTTCTCTGCCTCTGCCTCTGCTGAAGCAGCTGCCGCGCCCGCCGGTCCAATCAGCCTGTTCTTTGTCAGAATACGACTGCCAATGCACATCGACTCCAGCTCCTGGATAAGTAGCTTATACGCATACGGAATCTCAATCGCACTGAAATTCGTGGTGTTGCCGCAGCCCTTACAGAGCCAGATGCCCTCCTTCGGGTTCGCGATGGCAATCAAGCCACAATCGCGGCACGACCAGCACCTGAACAAGTCAGAGCACTCCATGAAGCGCTCCTTGGTGAATTCCGTGATGCCGTGCGCCGCGACGCAATCACGCTCCATCTCACCAAAACGGAGTCCACCTTCACGTGCGCGCCCCTCAGCCGGCTGCCGTGTGAGCATGACCAAAGGACCCGATGCACGGCTATGGAGCTTATCTGCCGAGCAGTGTCGAAGTCGCTGGTAATAACAAGGACCAATGAAGATGCTCGTGTTCATCTGACGTCCCGTGAAGCCATTGTACAAGACCTCATTGCCGTGCGGCTCCATATTGAGCTTGTCCCGCAGAAACGCCTCCAGGTTATCAAGTGTCACATTGTTGAACGGCGTGCCGT
>Ga0118677_10008617_pt1 | contig 16281 bp, 12 predicted proteins | sample AliMusrvi5mmetaG_FD_86154 | JGI IMG/M metagenome (GOLD analysis project Ga0118677, IMG submission 86154) | reverse complement strand
TGTCCTTGGCTCATACCCTTACTCTTCGACGGTGGACGCAAATCTCCTTGGTATTTTTAGCCTGATCAGCGATATTTTACGAGAAAAGACCGATGCCAGACTTTATCCGCGGGCTGCTAGGTTCAATCGTCCCTCCGGGACTTGGGACGTGTGCTATCGAATTTGTGGGACACATCTTCTTTGTGGATCACATCTTCGATACAACGGCACTCCCACACACCCATACGCCCATACTCCCAAACTTCGCCTTACGCGCTCAGCTTCTCTTGCAGATAGCGCAGGCTGATTTCGACGCTTTCCAGGCTGGGGCGCTGGCAGTTGTCCTGTTCGACGACGACCCACTTGACCCCGGTGGCGCCGGCGGCGGTGAGGATCTCGTCCCAATTCAGGATGCCGTTGCCGACTTCGACGGTGGGGCCATCCGCGCCGGCGCCGACGTCTTTCGCATGCAGGACGGGCAGGCGCCCGGCATATTTCCGGATATACTCGGCAGGATCGTAGCCGGCCTTCTTCACCCAGTAGGCATCCAACTCGACTTTGAGCAACCGTTCATCGGCCAACTGATAGAGCAGGTCCAACCCCGGGGTGCCGTTCACCAGCGCGAATTCGTGCGCATGGTTATGGTAGAGCAGTTGCATGTCGTTCTGTTTGAGCAACCCGCCGAGGGTATTGAAGCGCGAGGCTTCTTCAATCCATCCTTCGCGATCGGGTGGCGCCGGCATCCACGGAATGGCAATCATGTTGTTGCCGATTTCCAATTGGTAATCGATGGTCGAACCGGGATCGTTTTCCATCGCTTCGGCGCCGATATGTGCGCTGATCGGGCGCAAATTGAGATCGGCTAACACCTTCTTCAACTCATGCGCGGACAGCTTGCCGTAATCACCGGCGAACTCCACCGCGGTATACCCCATCTCGGACACCTTGCGCAACGTGCCGAGAAAATCTTCTTGCAGCACGTCACGCACCGTATAGAGCTGCAACGCAATCGGAATTTTAGTCATGACGACCTCCAACGAATCGGCAGGCGTTTTCCGCCCACCCGAGCCAACCACGGCAAGGATAGGGAAAAAGAACCGTTGAGTCAAGGGTAGCAACGGGGGGCGGGATGCCGGGCCGTCCCTCCGGAACTATTCCTGCATCCTGCATCCCGTGTATCCTGCATATCCTGCATCCTGCATCCTGCAACAATCGCTAACCCGTATATTTAACGAGTTTAAAAAGGGATGAATAAATGTATAACGAAACGGTAACTGTGGAATATGGTAATATGAGATGTTCATCAGCGATGACATAACGCACGATGACCTTGCCGAATGACGAGAATGAGATAATTGGCTTCGGTCCCGATCTGTTGCTCGATGACGCGGGACAAAGCGAAGAGCTTCACCTGGCCAGCCAGGTGGTGCTCGCATTCGTCAAGGCGGTCAAAGCGTTCCGCCAGTATGGCCCCAACCACACGCAGCGGGTGGAGTTTCAGCAGCGGCTGAACCAACTGCTGATTCAATACCTCGATCTCCACGCGACGATGGTGCTGCAGATCGGCGAGTTGGAATTTTTCCTGCATGGCCGCACGATCTATGCCAGCGATGACATTCACGCCAGCATACCGTTTATCTTTTACCGGGACGGCGTGCGCGAATTGCGTTTTCACGCCGGCATGACCGAAGAGGAGATTCAAAACCTGCTGGAAGTGGTGGCGCTGAGCGACCATCTGAACCAGAGCGAAGACGACGTCGTGACGATGATGTGGGAGCGGGAATTCATCCACCTGGAAATCTTCGCCATCGATAACTTCCTGGAAGATGCCGACCTGGTGCTCATCGAGAATATCGGCGATTTCAATGCCCAGCAAACGACCGAAATACCGGCGCACCAGGTGGATGTCTCCATCGGTGAAGCGGACTGGGGAGTGACGGATGTCCCGCAGGAGGCGATGTTTGACGGCGCGCTGCCCATCGATCGTGAGCATGGCCTGTATGCGTTGAGCGCGGACGACCTGCAAACGTTGAAGGACGACGTGCGAGATGCTACCCTGCCGACGGCGATTTTTCAGACCACCGATCTGCTGTTCGACATGTTCCCGCACGTCGATAATCCGGATACGTTCCGCACCATGGTGGCGCTGTTAAAGCGGCAACTGGACGAGATGTTCACGCTCGATGACGTGAAGCTGCCCAGCGAAGTGCTGATCCGAATGAACGCGCAGGTGAACAATTTCGACGTTCACGACTGGCGCAGCCCGCTCTTGCGGGAGATCATCCTCGATCTGCGCGTCACGCAGTGGAACGAGCTGTTGCAGGGTTTGCTGCAGAATGATTGGGACGGGCAGGTGGATATGATCACCAGTCTCACGCTCATTCAGCCGCAACTGCTCCTGCCCTTGTTGTTGAAAGTGTTGGCGGAATCGCAGGATATGCGGAAACGCAGCCTGATCTTCGCCGTTTTGACGCGCATCAGCCTGTATGACCTGAACCTGGTCGTCGGTTTCCTCACCGCGCCGCAATGGCAATACGCGCGCGACGTGGCGTTCCTGCTGGGACGGATCGGCGACAAGCAACTGGTGCCGCATCTGGACAACGCACTCGGGCATCGCGATCAGCGCGTGCGCAAAGAAGTGGTCATCGCCCTGTCCAATATTCCGGGCGCGCACAGTTTGCGGTTGCTCTCGCGCGCGATGGAAGACCTCGTCGAAGATGTCCGCTGCCAGGCGGTGCAGGCGCTGGGGAAACAAGGCGGCGAGTTGGCGCTGGCCGTGTTGCTGCCGGTCGTACGTACGCCCACCTTCGCCAAGCGCTCACTGATGGAGATCCGCGCCATCTTGTTGGCCATCAGCCAGTGCGGCGGGCCGAATGCGCAGAAAATGTTGGAAGAGATGGCCTCGCGTGCCAATTTCTTCTGGTGGCAAAAAACCGACTACACCCGCACCCTCGCCATGCAAATCCTGGCATCGATGAATACGCCGGCCTCGAAGGCCTTCCTGGAGAAACGCAAACTCTCGTTGGGCATGCTGCTGCGGGAAGTCTGCGGGCGCGCCGCTCCCGCGCAACCACGGCAGCGCACGGGGAGGCCTCATGCTCGGAAATAATCAGCTACCGCGAGAGGCGACGCGCGTGGATACCATGCTCACCCTCGATATGCCCATGCATTTCGGGGAAGGGGTGGTCGTCGCGTTGTACCGCATGTGGCGCGGCATCGCGCTATACCATCGCAACAACGAGATCGTCGATCGGCTGGTGCACGACTGCCTGGTAGCGATTCACGAAACCTTTTTCTCGCAGGATCACCTCACGCTGCGCATCGTGCGCGATGCCTGCCTGTGCAATGACCGGCGCATCCGCATCGCCACCGATACCCTGTCGGCGTATAAAGCCTTTGTCCAGACCATGCGCCTCCACTGGATCGGACGGCTGGATTTTTCGCCGGACATCACCGCCGACGACCTATACCGGTTCGCGTATATCTTCGAGAGCCTGTCGGAAAACGACGAACACAATGCGGAGCTGGTCACGCAGGAGCTGATGCGGCACGGCATCACCGCCATCCGCGCCGGCGCCTTGAGCGCGGACGAGGGGAAGCACAGCCATAACGACGCAGAGATGATGAAGCGCCAGTCGAAAGCGGTCTACTTTTCCACCATCCGGGTGGCGAAAGACTTGATGACCCGCGCGACGAAATCCTCCGATCTCGAACTGCGCAAGATCAAGCGGCTGATGATGACCACGGTCACCCTTATCATGCACGAGGAATCGTCCCTGCTCGGACTGACCAATATCAAAAACTTCGACGATTATACCTTCAGCCATTCCGTCAACGTCGCCATCTACGCGGTGGCACTGGGACAACGGCTCGGGCTGCCGAAGGCACAGTTATACGAACTCGGCATCTGCGGTCTCTTCCATGACGTGGGCAAACTGGACGTGCCGATCCATATCCTCAATAAACCCGGCCCGCTCACGCCGGAGGAATGGGAAGTCATCCGCACGCACCCGGTGCGTGGGGCGGAGGTGGCGCTGCGTCACCGGAATTGGGACAATCTCTCCGCCCGCATCATGGCGGCCACCTTCGAGCATCACGTGAAATACAACAATACCGGCTATCCCACGCTGAGCCGGCCGCGCAAAACCGCGCTCTTCAGCCGCATCATCACCATTGCCGACTGCTATGATGCGCTGAGCCGCCCGCGCGTCTACCGCAACACGCCGTATGTTTCGGAAAAGATTCTCGGGCTGATGCTGGCCCAGGGCGGCAAAGATTTCGACCCGCTGCTGGTCAAAGTCTTCATCAATATGATCGGCGTCTATCCCCTCGGCGCGCTGGTGCTGCTGGATACCAACCAGATCGGACTGGTGACGAATATTCCCAGCAACGCCGACCTGGTCGATCGCCCGCATGTCACCCTGCTGCGCCGCGCACCCAACGGCTTCGTCCGCAGCGATATCGTCAACACCGCCGAAATCGATCCGGATACCGGCCGCTTCCGCTGGACGATCCTGGAAACCCTCAACCCGAACGATTTCAACCTGTCGATCGAAGAGTTCTTCCTGTAAACATGAGGATTTTTTCACCGCAGAGGACGCAGAGAAGATTCTTTCTCTGCGTCCAATACAGTTTACATTGAGAATTCAACTGCTGCGGTTACCGGGTCACGGAGTAAGCTTGGCACTGTTTGGAAGCCGACGCCCGTCGCGCTCCGTCATCGCTGATAGCACCACCGGCGAAATCTGGCATCCCGTCAAGAGAACGGTGTGGCATCGGCAACCTTCCCGCGTGAACTGGTTACGGAGCGCGACTGGCGTCGGCTTCCAAACAGTGCTAAGCGTCCAACATAATGCTGATTATTATTGGCGTTAATGGATAACTGAACCGTATTAGGGGTAATCCCCTGATGTTTCCGGATATATTTTCGACTCCGATGGAGCGTCGTCCTCCCGCAATTTCAAATTGACGAACTACTAGCCATTGACAACCTGTCAAAAAGCTGTTATCGTAATTTTACGATGAACGATTTAGCCGGGAAATCCGATCGATTCGCCTGCTGCGCTTCGTCCACGGACGAGGGGGAATGCGCGTGCGATATCGATGTCGAGTTGGCGAAGATGGCCAAAGCGCTGGGGCATCCCGCGCGGGTGGCCATTCTGCGCTTACTCATCGCGCGCAATGAATGTATCTGCGGGGAAATCTGCGATCAAATTCCGCTGGCGCAATCCACCATTTCGCAACACTTGAAGATGATGAAAGAAGCCGGGCTGATTCAAGGTGAGGTGGATGGCCCGCGCATCTGTTACTGCGTCAACCCGGGCAAGCTCAAGCAACTCAAAGCGCTGATTGCCGCGCTGTAGCGCGTTTGGTCACCATTCAGGTTAGTGGCCGTTTTCGGTGGTTTCGATACGTTGATTTGGCCTACTCAACCACCGAAAAAGGCCAATAACCTGAACGGTGGCTGTATTTTTCGCTGGTATATCGTTATTCGCCGATAGACGAAAGGACCGTGAAGATTGTGAAACGCCTGTCATTCCTCGACCGCTTCCTGACCGTGTGGATCTTCCTGGCGATGGCTATCGGCGTCGGGCTGGGGTATCTGGTGCCGGGGACGGCGGATTTCTGGAACCGCTTCTCGCTGGGCACGACCAATATCCCCATCGCCATCGGCCTTATCATCATGATGTATCCGCCCTTGGCGAAGGTGCGCTATGAGGAACTCGGAAAAGTGTTCCGCGATGGGAAAATACTCGGGTTGTCGCTGGCGCAAAACTGGATCATCGGTCCGCTGTTGATGTTCGGGTTGGCGATCCTCTTCCTGCGCGGTTTCCCGGACTTCATGGTCGGATTGATCCTGATCGGGTTGGCGCGCTGCATTGCCATGGTGATCGTGTGGAACGACCTGGCGAAGGGTGATACCGAATATTGCGCCGGCCTGGTCGCCTTCAACTCGATCTTTCAGGTGCTGTTCTTTTCCGTCTACGCCTGGCTCTTCATCACCGTCCTGCCGCCGTTGTTCGGGTTGCAAGGCAGCGCGGTGAATATTACCATCGGTCAGATCGCGCAAAGCGTCTTTACCTATCTGGGTATCCCGTTCATCGCCGGGATGCTCACGCGGTACCTTGGCCTGAAGTGGAAGGGGCACCAGTGGTACGAGTCGCAATTCATACCGCGCATCGGCCCGCTGACGCTCGTCGCATTGCTCTTCACCATCCTGGTGATGTTCTCGCTGAAGGGAGAATATATTGTCCGCCTGCCGCTGGATGTGGTGCGCATCGCGATCCCGCTGTTGATTTATTTCGTGGTTATGTTCCTGGTGTCGTTTTACCTGGGCAAGAAGATTGGCGCGAACTATGCACAGACGGCGACGCTGTCCTTCACCGCCGCGAGCAATAATTTTGAATTGGCGATCGCGGTCGCGGTGGCGGTCTTCGGAATCAAATCCGGCGTGGCGTTCGCCGCGGTCATCGGTCCATTGGTGGAAGTACCGGTACTCATCGGTCTGGTCAACGTGGCCTTCTATTTCCAACGACAGTTTTTTCTGCCTTCGGGAACCGCGACTATCCTGACCGCCCCTGCCGACAATGCATAGGATGGTCAGGATGACCGCGCTCCCAGGAAAATGCTGAATTCATAGTAGATGAAAAGGAGGAGTCATGACTCAAGTGATGTTCGTCTGCGTGCATAACGCCGGTCGCAGCCAGATGGCGGAAGCGTTTTTTAACGCGTTAGCGCCGGACGGTTTGCATGCGATATCTACCGGCACCCAGCCGACCGAGCATGTAAATCCCGTCGTAGTAGCAGCAATGGCCGAAGTGGGCATCGATATGAGTGCCCACCACCCCAAGCTCGCGACCCTGGAACTGGTCGCTGAAAGTGATCGCATTATCACCATGGGTTGCGGCGTGCAGGAGAGTTGCCCGCTGTATCTGGGCATGAAGATCGACGAAGATTGGGGCTTGCCCGATCCGGCAGGGCAGGGGATCGAAGCCGTGCGCCCGATCCGCGATGCCGTGCGTGAGCGTGTGATCGACTTGATCAAGCGATTAGGCTCTTAACCTGAAACGCGTAGAAAGGAGAAAACCATGACCGATCAATTACCGGCGGATGTTCAACGGCAAGCTGTCCGCCAACGTTATGCCGGCGTGGCGGAGCGTACGGAGGGACGCTGCGGTTGCAGTGAAGGCCGCACCTCCTGCTGCGGAACGCCGGATGCACAGGATACCTCCCGGCAACTCGGGTATTCCGAGGACGAATTGACCGCCGTGCCGGAAGGCGCGAATATGGGGTTGGGCTGCGGCAATCCGCAGGCCATCGCCGCTTTGCGACCCGGCGAAGTGGTGATCGATCTCGGCAGCGGTGGTGGCTTCGATTGTTTCCTGGCCGCGCGGCGGGTCGGGGCAATGGGGCGGGTGATCGGCGTGGATATGACCCCGGAAATGATCAGCAAAGCCCGTGCCAACGCGGCGGAAGGCGGGTATGCCAATACGGAATTTCGCCTCGGGGAAATTGAAGCGCTGCCGGTGGCGGACGGCATTGCCGACGTCATCATCTCGAATTGCGTCATCAACCTGTCGCCGGAGAAACCGCGCGTCTTTCGCGAAGCGTTTCGCGTATTGAAGCCCGGCGGGCGGTTGGCCATTTCAGATGTGGTGGCGCTCACCGAAATGCCGGCTGAGGTGCGTGAAGATATGGCGCTGCTCTCCGGCTGCATCTCCGGCGCCAGCACTGTCGAAAACACGGAATCGATGCTGCGCGCTGCCGGTTTCTCCTCGGTGACTATCGCGGTGAATGAGCAGAGCCGCGAATACATCCGCGAATGGGCGCCTGGACGCGGCATCGAAAATTACGTCGCCTCTGCCATCATCGAAGCGGTGAAGTAGACACGCAACCGGTGAGCTATCAGGTTGTGATGATACGGTAACCGTAGATTACGCTGATTTCGCAGAAGAGAAAGAAGAAGGTTCGGAACTACTAGGTCGTCAAGTTGAAATTGCGAAGGCCATGGTGTGTGGTCGTCCGTTTCTTCTTGATATTTTCAATCTGTGTAATCTGCGGTTATGTTACCCTATACACACGCTGAGCATCGAAATGGATCCGCCGTCGAAACCCTCGATCGGGAAGCTGATCGCCTCGCCGGCGCGCCGGAGGGCGATGATATACAGGAGCGGGAGATAATGATCCGGCGTCGGCACCGCCAGCAGCGCATCGCGGTCTAACGCTTCGTAATCGATGAGCAACCCGTCATCACCGGTCCGGAGCAATTCGCGAGCCCGCGCTTCAAAGCGGAGCGCCCACTCGAAGGGTTCGACGGCCTGGCGGCCCCACGCATAGGTGTGCAAGTTATGCACCAGATTGCCGCTGCCGAGAATGAGCACCCCCTCCGCGCGAAGGGGGGCGAGTCGCCGGCCAAGTTCATAATGGAAGGCGGCCGGCTGCGTCTCATCGATGCTCAACTGGACCACCGGGATATCGGCATCGGGGAAGATGTGACAGAGAACCGCCCAGGTACCGTGGTCGAGCCCCCATTGCTGGTCGCGGCGCACCGTCAACGGGGCCAACAGCGCCGCGCCCGGCGAGGGTTGGGTCGCCGGGAGCTGGGTAGCTCACCTGGTAGAGTTCGCGCGGGAAGCCGCCGAAGTCGTGAATCGTCGGTGGCGCGGCCATGGCGGTGACGGCGGTCTCCGGAACATACCAGTGCGCGGAGATGGCCAGCACGGCTTTGGGGCGGGGAAGACGCGCACCCAGTGCCGCCCATCCCTCGGTATAGGCGTTGTGTTGCAACGCATTCAGCGGATTCCCGTGCCCGACGAATACCACCGGCATCAGCGCATTGCCCGTGCTCATGCTTTCCCCTTCCAAATACTTCCGAAAGAATGCTGATGGTATAATTCACCGGAATGATAGCGGTAAAACATGTGGGGATACTGTCCGAAGATATTGTTCCCCCAGGGAGAGATAAAGCGTGGTGAAAATTTCCTACGCCGGACGGAACCGATCTGCGTGAAAGAGCGTCTTATTAATTGAATAGCACAAATGAACCGGACGGAAAGGTAGCATCCCTGGAAGGCGGCAGTCCGCTGCCGCGATATGATCTACTCCCTCCAGTTCAAAAATTCGACCGAAGGAGAAGTTTATGCAGAAGATACTGGGTGGTTTGATCATGGTATTGGCCGTGATCGGGATCACGATGGCGGCGATGGCCGCGCAGACGAAGAAATCCGCGCCGGTACCGGTGACGGTAGCGGTGACTGGCCTGCATTGCCAGGGGTGTGTCGATGAGTTGCAACAGGACCTGGCAAAGATTCCGGGGGTATCCGAGGTGAAGGTGTCGCAGACGCCCGGGCAGGTGAGCGCGAAGATCGACGAAGCGATCATTACCGCCGCGAAGTTCACCGGCAAAATCGCCGCGCATCCGCAGGCAATGGATCATGCGAAAACGTACGGCGCGTCGTTGGTGCTGTATATCGATACCAAAGCCTGCGCCACTGAGCCGAAGATGTGCCCGGCGTGCTTCACCGAGATTCCCAAAGTGCTGAAAAAAGTCGCGGGCGTCAGCGCGGTCAGTCTCGATGCCACCGGTAAAATCGCCAGTGTGAGCTTTGCCAAAGATGCCAAAGTCTCGACGCAGACGCTGGCCAAAGCGCTGGCCGCGAGCGACTTCAAATTCATCACGACGTTCGCTGCCCCAACGGCGGTGAAAGCCGCGCAGGCATCCAACTCAACCGGACGTCCGGCGTGTAAATCCGAAAAGGGTGGTTGTGACACGTGCGATAGTTGTGGGCAATAGCGAGAACGAAACAGATCAGCCCATGGGGTCGTTAAATGATACCCATGCCGGCAGGATCAAACGGATACCTGTAAACGAACCCACCAGCGGATCAGTAAATCGATATTTTAGTTGGTCGGCCTCAGCCGGCCAGTCCCAGGCCACGGATTGATCCGGGGGCTGACTCCCCAACATCAGCTAAGCTTCACCAGCATTTTGGGGGATTTTCGGTCGCGGACAGCGGCGAAGGCGTCGGCGATGGCGTCCAGCGGATAGGGATTGACGGCATCGTACCATAGCGAGGCGTCGAGCTTCCCCTGCTGCATCCACTCCGCGACGCGCTGGTGGGTTTCCGCTTCATCATAGCTGCACGGATGCACGCGGAATGCACCGCGTGCGCGTTCGGGATCGATGGTGATCTTCCCCAGGTCGTCGATGCCGTAGGTGCCGTAGGTCCCGCCCGGTTTCAGGCAGGGCAGCATCCGGTCGGCGATGCCGGTTTTCCCCACGGCATCGATGATGTAATCGAACCCGTCGGGGTGCGCCGCATTGAGCGCCTGTGCCAGGTCGTCACGCTGGTAATCGACGTAAATCCCCACGCCGCCTTTTGCTGTGGCCGGGCCTTCCAGATACGCCGCCCCGGCCATCGCCACCACCGCGCAGCCGAGATTGGCAGCGAGGCGCGCGTAGGACAGCCCGTTGCCGCCGGAACCGACCACCAGCACCGAGGCGCCTGCCGTCACGCCCATACGGGTGAGGTAGGAAAACGTCTCGCGCCAGGTGGTGAGCATCGGCGCCACCGCCGGATCGATGCCATACGGCACCACTTGATTCCAACGGAATCCCTGCCACTGCTCGGACGGCAGCCCGTCGGCGCACATGGCCCAGTGATCTTTCGCGATGCCGTATTCGGCGAAGCCGCCCCAGGTGACGGACAACCCGGCGGCAGGCGCGGCAGGGGTGCCGACGCGGGTGATCAGATCGTCCACGCGGAAATGGCGCACCTTCGCGCCGACCTCGATGACCCGTCCCACCGATTCATGCCCGAGCACCGTCGGTAGTGGGGAAATCCACGGAAAGGTGCCGTCGATGATATGCGAATCCGTGCCAGTGCAGGTCGCCCCATAGAGCAGATCGCACAGCGCGTCATACTCGCCAAGTTTCGGCTCCGGCATCAATTCCACCGCGAGCGTCCCGAATTGTCTGATAATGGCAGCTTTCATAATGCCTCCAATATTTGATTCACAGGATAGGCAGGATAATTTTCAGGATGAACAGGATAGCACATTGATTCTTTATACCGGGCACGAAGCTTAAAATTTGATAAGCGTTCAGCCCCCTGGCGCGCGAGCGTCCTCGCGAGCACTCCGTTGGTTGAGTAGACTACGGATGGGCGTATCGAAACCACCGGAGTGCTCGCGGGGACGCTCGCGCGCCAGAGGGCTGAACGCTTACAAAATCTGATCCTACCTATCCTCAAAATTATCCTGCACATCCTGTGAATCAATCACGCCTGGCCCATGCCGCGATACTCGCTCGGGTTTGGCAGCAGCCAGCCGATGCCGAAGGGTTCGCCGAAGGGGCGATAGGGGACCATGGCGGCGATTTCGTCCAGTTTGGCGAGGATAGCCGCCGGCAACGGGCCTTTTTCGACACCGGCGACGTTCTGTTCCGCTTCCGCCACCGAACGAGCGCCCATCAGCACGGTGTCGATATCGGGGTTGGAAATCACGAAGCGCAGTCCCAGTTCCGGCAGCGGGATGCCGCACGCGTCTACCAGCCGGTAGAGCGCTTTGAACTGCTCTTTGCGCGCGTTGGAGAGCCAAAAGACGGTGGGATCGTTCATCACCGCGTCATACCGGCGCGCCAGCGCACCTTGTTGCAGTGGCGATCCGATGACGACACCCATCCCCTGCGCTTTCGCCGCCGGGATCACTTCATTCTCCGCTTCCCGCCAGAGCAGGCTGTAGTTATAGGCGGCCAGCACCACGTCGAACTTCCCACTGCGGCATAGGTGAGCCAGCTCATAGGCGGTGGTACCGCCCATGCCGATATAGCTGATAATTCCTTCCTGCTTCAACTCCTGTAACAGCTCCAGCACCGGGCCGTTGACATTGAGCCAGTCCGTCCACCAATCATACTGAGCGGGGCGATCCGGCTCGTGAATCATCAATAGATCGATTTGCTTTCGGCCTAACAAGCGCAGGCTCTCTTCCACCGAGGCGCGCAGGCAAGCGGGGTCGCGCGGGTCAAACGGCTGCGGGCGCCCGCCAAGTTTGGTCGAGATGATCAACGGCTGGGTGACGTCTGCCAGTGCTTTGCCCAGCACTTCCTCGCTGTTCCCATAGGTCGGCGCGGTATCGAAGTAATTGATGCCGAGTTCGATGGCGCGATGTACCGTCTGCCGGGCGGCTTCCAATTCCGCGGCAAACGAGGCCACAAACAACCCGCCGAAAGCGATGCGGCTGACCTGCAAGCCGGTACGACCGAGAGTACAATATTGCATGGATGGATCCTTTCAGTTCATGTGCCGAAAACTATGTTAGGTATCGTAGCAAGGAATTGAAACGCTGGTCAACAGGCATTTACTGAACTGGCCTTCTTATTGTTCAACAGAAAAATGCTGAGACGCAAAATTACTCTATCACCGGGGTTTCGGACGAGAACGAACCACGAAACTCACGAAAAGACACGAAAGTATACCGGGAATTGTTCAGATCACCCTGGTGCGCGAGCGTCCTCGCGAGCACTCCGGTGGTTTTGATACGACCCTTCGTAGTCTACTCAACCTCCGGAGTGCTCGCGAGGACGCTCGCGCGCCAGGGGGCTGGAATGATTACCAATTTCAATCCGCGTAATCCGCGCAATCCCTGTTTCATAACCCCCTACCGATTCTCCCCTTGCCAAATTGGATCGGTTCAGGGATACTGATGTAGACCTGTTGCAGTATGAGTTTACATCTCCGAAAAGAGGATTCACCATGACCCGTCTATACCTGCCATCCGTCTGGTTGTTGATCATTGCCGGACTGCTGCTGATGGCGATGCCGTGCGCGCAGGCGGCGGAGGCGAAACGTCCCGCCGTGCTCTTCACCACCGGCGAGTTTCATCTCAGCTATTTTGCCAAACCGCTGCATGCGGACGGCATTGAGTTGCATGTCTGCACATCGACCGAGCTTCCCACGCTGTTGGCAACCGGGAACTATAACGTGGTGGTCATCACCGGCGGATTGGGCGATGCCAAAGTCGCGGCAGCGCTGAAGGCGTTCATGGCGGAAGGCGGCGGGGTGCTGGTCTTGCCGGGTATTCGTTGGGCCGAAGCGGATTATGTGGCCACCCAGCATTTCCTGGAAGCATATGGCGCGCATTTCACCATGTCGGTCATCAGCGAGACCGATCCGGGGAAGATCGTGCCGACGATGTTTACCAATCTGTTGGCCACCGACACCATCGCCCCGCCCTATAATGACGGCGTACCCGGTCTGCTCTATCTGGAAGGCCATGGGCAATCCGGCATGAGTTCCCCCGTCTCCGTCGTCACCGATGCGAATTGGATACCGGTGGTGAAAGCTTCCCCGACCGCCAAAGCCGTCGGTTACGCGGAGGAGACCAAAAAGGACATTTTACCCTATGTGAACGCCAAGCCGGACATGGCCCCCACGCTGCTGGCGGTTCGTCCGATGGGCAAGGGTTTCCTGGCCGCACTCGGGATCACTTCGGAGTGGATTTGGGGAGCACCGGCCAATTGCCCGGCGATAGAAGATATGCTCTCGCGCGGGCGCGGGGGAAAAGCGAGTAACTGGATTCACCTGTATGCGAACCTGTTTCGCTCCATGGCCGCGCCGACCTTGAAGGAAGGCAAAGGCGGCGCGCTTACGCTTACCTCGGTACTGGAACCATCGAAAAAAGTTCTCGGCGGCTGGGGTGACGAAATGGCGAAAGCGCGCGATTGGACGAAGGCGCCGCCGATCGAGGACCAGGAGCAACTGCCAGGATTGATCGGAGCGCGCTCGAATTACTCCGGCGGCAAGGCGACGGTGGAAGAATGGGTGAAGGCCGCGAAAGCCGCCCAGCTCAAATATATCGTCTTCCTGGAGCCGCTGGAATTCACCACCGAGGCGAACTTCAACCAATGCAAGGCGGAGTGCGCGAAATATTCCGATGACACCTTCTTCGCTTGCCCGGGCATCTGGGGCAAGGACGTGCGGAAGAAGGCCAGCATGTTCACCTATGGCGAGAACGTGCAATTTCCGCTGGCGAAGATTCTCACCCCGGACGGAAAATACTTTGATGACTCAAAAGGCTGGGACGAGAAGCAGATGCCGACGAAATATATCTTCGACTATTTCTTCGAGCAACTGGGCTACAAGGGGCAGTTCGGTTATTTCCGCCATCGCGAGAACGTGATTCCGCCGTGGGAATATAAGATGAACAACACGTTTGTGGTGTATTCCACGGAAAACGGCCAACCGCTCGATAACGCACTGGATGATTTCTCCTATCTGCAGGCGACAAACTTCTGCTACCATCCCACCGCCATGTCGCTGATGGACGACCCAGCGCAGATCGCGCGGGCGGTGAAGGAAGATTGGCGGATGGTGAACGTGGCGCCGGGCGAATTCGGCGACGGCTCATACTCCGCGGAATATGGCACCGGCGTCAGCGCCATGCGCAAATTGTATAAAGAACAGGTCGCCTGGCTGCGTCCCTTCCAGTATATTACCCAAGGGCCAACCATCAACTGCTGGCGCGCACGCTGGGAGATCACCCTTCCGGATTGGTATCACCCGGATTCCTGGCGCTATCGTGCGCGATTACATGTCAGCAGTGAAGCGGGATTGAAAGAGATTGTGCTGATGTCCGCCGGCAAAGTCTACGCGCGTTTCCTGCCCAATGGCGCCAAATCCTTCGATAAAAGCTTCGAATTCGAGAACTCGCAGCAACGCGTGATGTATCCGATTATCACCGATATGAACGGCAAGCGCGCCATCGGTTCCTACATTCGCAACTCGAATACGCGCTGGAACGACTACATCTGCGGCGACCGCTGCAACTTCTTGATCTACTACATTTCACGCACGGCCAACGGAAAATGGTATTCGGGACGACTCGATTACACCCCGGTGACGCAGAATAAAGGTTGCTGGCATGTGCCGTTAAATCCCTCCGATGCCCTGACGGTCGATTATCCCACCATGCCGGTCGATGGCGCGCCGGTGGGGAAGGCGACCCCGAGCTTTTCCATCGTACCGGGCATCGAGACGCCGGGATATCCGGGATTTCAGCAGATCGAAAATAAGCCGAAGTGGGTGGTCGCCGGGCCGGACGTGCTCATCGGCGGCGGCGCGTTGGATAATGTTGCCGTCGATCCGAAATGTTGGGGCAACGCCTGGTCGTGGTGGAGTGGGATCAAACCGAATCCGTTTATCGGCGGTTATGGCCTGAATACCGCCTTCGTGCCGTATCCCGAAGGGTTGCGCGCCGGCTGGTACGAATTTCACCTCACCGCCCGCCAGGATTTACCGCTGACCAACCCCACGCTGCCGATTTATTTCACCAGTGCGAACTTCAGCGAGTTGCACCTGGCCGATGGAACAGTCTACCAGGCGAAAGATAAAACGCTGCCTGCGAGCGGGCCCTTCAAAAATGGCGCCTATGTGCTGGTGTATGCCGAAGGCGGACCGGCCGCGCTCTACAGTCTCGACGATGAAATGCGCTACGCCGTGAAGGGCGGGCAAGTGAGTCTGGGCAAGTGCCCCGCCGAAAAGACCCTGGCGAAAGACACTCCCATTACCATGAAACTCGGCTACCTCGGTTCCGCCGGCGGCACCGAACTGGAAGTGCTGCGGCGCTACTTCGCGGTGCTGAACGCGCCGCCAATTAAAGTCACCGGCGGCACCTTCACCGGCGACGGCATCGCCGTGCATATCGACGGCCACGCCGGCGCGGTCACCCTGGACAGCGCCCCGCTGCCGTTTAATGCCTACCTTTGCGTGGAGATGACTAACCTGCAACCCAACTGGGACGCCTGGATTGTCGATCAGTCCATCCCCGCGCCGAACTGGCGGCAAGTGGTGAAAAACGACGGCATCGCCTACGCCGCGCTCCCCTGCGCCACCCCAAAGCGCTACTTCCTCGGCCACCCGGTCATGGCGGACAATCCGGCGCTGAAGATCAGCCTTTGCAACACCCTACCCGACCAGTGGCAATTGACGCTGCATAACCCCACCGACCAGGCCATTACCACGCAAGTCTGGACAGCGCCGCAATGGACGCCGTTCAAACTGCGGAAAAAGCGGTATACCATTCCGGCGGGAGATAGCGTCGAGGTGGCGATTGGGAAGTGAGGATGGACGGCGGTAGATTTTGCGAAACAGGGATTGCGCGGATTACACGGATTTTTAAGCTGGACAAAATATTGATGTAAAATTCGTAACCGTTCAGGCCCCCTGGCGCGCGAGCGTCCTCGCGAGCACTCCGGTGGTTTCGATATGACCATCCATGGTCTACTCAACCACCGGAGTGCTCGCG
>Ga0118677_10008616_pt1 | contig 16283 bp, 13 predicted proteins | sample AliMusrvi5mmetaG_FD_86154 | JGI IMG/M metagenome (GOLD analysis project Ga0118677, IMG submission 86154) | reverse complement strand
TTTTCAGTTCCCTGCAGATCCGGTCGGCACCGTCCTTGGTGCGTGAGAAAATCAGGACGCTGTCGAAGTTTGTGCGGGAGAGGAGCGCGAGGAGGAGGTCGAATTTTTGGGCGACAGCTACCGGGTAGAACGCATGGTTGACGGTCTCCGCAGGCGTGAAGCTGGCACCGATCTCGATGCGTTCGGGATCCCGAAGGCACCAGGAGGAAAGGCGTTGGATCTCCTCGGGGATCGTCGCCGAGAAAAGCAGCGTCTGCCGGTCTTTCGGGCATTGCTCGACGATCCGGCGGACATCGGGAAGGAATCCCATGTCCAGCATGCGGTCCACCTCGTCCAGGATGAGGACCGTGAGCCCGCTCAGATCCACGGCCCCCTGCTGCATGTGGTCGAGGAGACGGCCGGGAGTGGCGACGATGACATCGCACTTCCGCGCGAGATCTTCTTTTTGCTTCCCGTAACCGACGCCGCCGTGAATGAGCGAAACCTCGGTGTGCATGAAGCGCATGTAGTCGCGGAAGGCTGTCTCCACCTGCATGGCCAACTCGCGCGTGGGTTCCAGGACAAGGCAGCGGATCCTCGGTTCGGGATGGTCGAGCTGGGAAAGGACGGGCAGCGCGAAGGCGGCGGTTTTCCCCGTGCCGGTCTGTGCGGAGGCGACGAGGTCTCTTCCGGAAAGAATCACAGGAATTGCCCGGAGCTGGATGGGGGTCGGTTCGGAGTATCCCATCCGCTGGGCACCGTGGAGCACCGTTTCGGAGAGACCGAGATTTTGAAATGACATGATCAACAGAAAGGTAACACCTTTCAGAATTGAAACCAGCCTTTTACCTCGAAGGGCTGAAATGAGGCCACGGCTCCGATGATGTTTTCGAAGAAAAATCCCGCGGTGCGGACATTTTTTCCGCCGAGCGATCCGCTTCCTTCCTCGCCGGGGCTGGCGCCCGCGAGCCCGCCAGAAATCCCCTCGCCGGAGAGCTTGAGCATCGCTTCTTTGCCAGTCCAGAGGCGCAGGAACTGATCTTCATCATGGGACCTGGAGATAGCGTCTGCTTCGGAGGGGTCAAAAAACCGGTGTGCGATCCCGACAAAATCCCGGCACCTCCCCCGCGATTCAATATCAATTCCGACCGCCGAACCGGAAAATGCCGCCACCACCGCATTGCCGGTGTGGCTGAGGTTGAAATGGATCCCCGCGTTTGAAAAATACGGTTTCCCGTTCGCGCCGGTTTCGATCAGAAGCTCGCCGGCCGTGATTCCTGAGTAAAGCGAGGCGGCCCGGCGCACCCCTGATCGTCCGGCGACGAACGCCGCCCGGGCATCGGCGGACAGGAACCTTGCAGCCCGGAGCGCCTCGTCGCGGGCCAGCAGGCATTCGTCAGGAGAGTCCAGAAAAAACCTCCAGACATGGATCCCGCCATCGAGAAAAATCTCTCCGGACGGGGGGGCAAGAAACACTGCCTCCGTCGTGACGCACATCCGCATTGTCAGGGATAAGGCGGGCTGACCTTGAACCCAGGGCTCGCCGTCACTGCTCCAGTGGTTGCGAGAATTTCCAGTTTACCGATATGCGCTCCCCCGGTATCGAAGCAATCAACCGTCCAGACCGGAGGGGTGCGCTTCGCGTGGACGGTCAACTGGAAATTCGCGCGGCCGAGTGACTTCCCGTTTGCCGAGGCATAGGCCTGGGCGACCCGGTAGGCGCTGCCGGAGTCCACTCTCACGGCGGCTAGCGGGATGTTGATCTCCTTGCGCATCGCATCGTAAATATTCACCGAGAGGGAATCCGAAACAAACTGGTCGTCCCGGACGGTCAGCTTGTGGAGCGTTCCGGGATCCTCGGTGTTCCATGCCTGGAGGATCCACTCCTTGGGATTCGGGTCCCCACCCTGACCGGTGGCTTCCAAAATCCCGCCGGCGTATTTCGGCGGCACAGCCAGCATCGCGGCGACGGCCTCGCCCTTTGTCGGCGCGAGAGTTTGAACCGCCGGAATGCCGGATCCTCCGGAGTCGGGAAGCATCCCGTCAATGACCGGCTTTTCCAGCGCCCAGGCGAGGGTGCTCGCGGCGAGCAAAAGAACAACCGTTTTCACATGCCCATGATTTCGTAGCCGCCGTCCACGTAGAGCACTTGCCCCGTGATGCCCGAGGCCCCGTCACTGGCCAGAAAAACTCCGGTGTGTCCCAGCTCTTCGCTGGTGCAGCTCCGTTTCAACGGGGCGTGCTCCTCGTAGTGCTTCAACATCGTGGACAGCCCCGATATTCCGCGCGCAGCAAGAGTCTGCATCGGCCCCGCGCTGATGCAGTTGACGCGGATCTTGCGGGTGCCGAGATCATACGCCAGGTAGCGCGTGGACGCCTCCAGGGAAGCCTTGGCCACGCCCATGACATTGTAGTGGGGGACGACCTTCACGGAGCCGTAGTAAGTCATGGCAAGGATGCTTCCGCCCTCGGTCATCAGGGGAGAAGCCGCACGGGAAAGCCCGATCAAGGAATAGGCGCTGATGTCGTGGGCCACGCGGAATGCCTCGCGCGACGTGGACAGAAAATCTCCTTCCAATGCCTCCTTGGGCGCGAAGGCGACGGAATGGAGCAGGAGATCCAGCTTCGAAGTGTGCTCGGAAACCTTGCCGAAAAATCCGGCGATTTCCTCATCTCTCGAAACATCGCACGGGTAGATGGCGGTGTCGGCCCCGAACTCGGCCACCAGCTCCTCCACGTTTTCTTTCAGGCGTTCGCCCTGGTAGTTGAAAATCAGTTTTGCGCCAGCGTTGTGCCAGGCCTTGGCAATCGCCCAGGCAATGCTGCGTTTGTTTGCCACGCCAAAAACAACGCCCGTCTTGTTGGAAAGTATCCCGTCACTCATTCCCGTGAGCAAAGCCTCCCGTCACAAGCTTTGTCACGCTCAAAACGCCTGCCGGATTTTTGAAGGAGGGAATCCCTTCCGCATCAGACGCAGGACCTCGCGGTCTCCGCGGCCTTCGAAAGTCGGGATGCTTGTTCTTTCTTCGAGGAGTAGAAAACCCTTTCCGAACAGGGCATCCACTTCATCCATCGTGCAGCCGAAGGGCGGGCCGGGTTCTCCGCGGTCCGAGGGGTTCCTGTAAAAGATCGCCAGGAACAAGCCCCCCGGCTTGAGTGCGGTTGAGGTGGCGCGGGCGTAGTCGGGGCGTCTGTCCGGCGGGATCGCGCAGAAGCAGGTGTGCTCGAACACCGCATCGAAGGAGCCCTCGGCGAACGCGGAGCCGTAAAGAAAGTCCGCGGTGATAAAGGTCTCGTTCCCCGTTTTTGGAAACTTCTCAGCGATCGCCTTAGCCGATGGCGCGAGGTCTACCCCGATCACCTTTGCGTCCGGGTCTGCCGCAAGGACCCGCACATCATGCCCCGGCCCGCTGCCCGGGACAAGGATCGAGCCGGCCAGGCGGTTTTCGGATAGCCACTGGACCAGCGCAGGGTGGGCGCGGCCTTTGTCCCACGGCGTGTCGCCCGCCTGGTAGCGGGCCTCCCAGTCACGGCCTGCGGATCCACCGCGATCCGAGGGGGACTCCGTATTGGAATTTTCTGCTGTGCTCACGGATCAAGAAGGGCAGATCTTTCGAGAGTTGCAATTCGAAATGCGGATCGAGGGCCTTGCACAGCGCGTCCCATGACGGCCCCGTCGCCGGCCGGCCTCCGATCCACTGCTCGGGCGCACTGTATTCCGGAAGCCACGAAAACGGGGTGGTCAGGAGGAGTTGTCCGCCCGGGCTCACCAGCCCGGGAAGGCGCTGGAGAAATTTCGCGGGCTCCGGCAGCCGGCAGAGCAGGTTGGCGGCAAGGACGAGGTCGAAGCTTCCCAGATTTGCCCGCAGGGCCGTCGCGTCTCCAGTCTCGAAGCACACGCGGGAAACATCGATGCCGGCCGGGACGCGGGCGGTGAACGGTGCTGTGCGTTCGCCCTCAACCGTCACATGACATGGCACCCGGCCTTCGCGCTTCAGAGTTTCCGCGGAGCGGATGAACGCGGCCGAGAAATCGATCCCGATCACCGACCGCGCGATGCGCGCCAACTCGAACGACGACCGTCCGACCGCGCACCCGAGATCTAGCGCCGTGCGGGGAGCCCGCGAAGGATCGGCCAGCTCGGTCACGACGCGGACGGGAAAATTCATCGCCTCACGCGGGACCGGGCATCCGCCGGAAACCTCGTCTTCGTCCGCGTAGTGAAAGAAGAGATACTCCGCGACAAGCTTTTCTGTTTCGTAGGGATTAGACATTCAGACAAGCAGTGTCCTCGCGTGCGCGAGCGCCTGCGGCACGCCTGAGGTGTCTTTTCCTCCGCCACGCGCGGCATCCGGTTTACCGCCGCCCTTTCCTCCGACGAGCGGAGCGACAGCCTGGATGATCTTCCCGGCCTGCACCCTCGACGTGAACTCCGCGGAGACGGTGGCGACGAGCGCGACAGCGTTGTTGGCTGTTCCGGCAAAAAGGCAAACGCCGGAAAACTCGCCTTTGAGCGCATCAGCGACCGCTTGAAGGTAGTCGCCATCGACCGGCCCGAGGTCCACGGCGAGAAAGGGAATCTCTCCGACCTTCTCAGTGCGCCCGACAAGTTCCTTTGCGCGAGCGGCCGCCTCGCGGGCGCGGGCGGCCTTGAGCGCCTTCTCCAGGTCTTTGTGGTGGGCAAGCAACGTCTCGATTTTTTTCTCGATCTCGCCAGCCGGGCTGTTGAGTTGGGCGGCGATTGAAAGGAGTCGCTCTCCATCCCGGACCGCATGGGCGCTGGCCTCTAGGCCGGCAATCGCCTCGATGCGGCGGACACCGGCCGCGATGGCGGATTCCCCGAGGATGCGGAAAAGCCCGATCTCGCCGGTCGCCCGCGTGTGGGTCCCGGCACACAGTTCCATCGAATATCCGTCGAGGGCAAGGGCAGCTCCGCCGATCTGAACGACACGCACGGTCTCGCCGTATTTGTCGCCGAAAAACTGCATGATGTCCGCGCGTCCGCGCACGTCCGCATACGGCACCTCGATCCACGAGACAGCGGAATTTTCGACGATCCGCTCGTTCACGAGCCGCTCGATGTCGCGCACCTGCGCGTGCGTGAGCGCCTGGCCGTTGAAATCGAACGTGAGTTTTTCCGGGCCGACGAACGAGCCCTTCTGCGTGGCATCGCACCAGACGACTTCGTGGAGCGCCCAGTGCAGCAGGTGGGTCACCGAGTGGTGTCTCTGGATCGCGGCCCGCCGCCCCGCACCGACAGTGAGCGTCACCGCAGCCCCAATCGGCGGCGCGTCGTCCGAATCCAGAAAATGCAGCCAGGTGTGGCCGGTCTTCTGCGTGCCGGCGATGCGCCAGACATCGGCGCCGCGGCTGAGTTCGCCCGTATCGCCGACCTGTCCGCCCATTTCGGCATAAGCGGTGCTCGCGTCGAGCACCACTGCGGTCTTGTCTTTGAGGCTGACGACTTCAAGAACGGTTGAGGGAGTCGAAAGCAGATCGTATCCGACAAACTTCGTGGGCTCCTTCGTCTCGATTTCCGAGAGCTCGATGACCTGCTTTTTCTGGGCGGCGCGGGCACGGGCACGCTGCTCGCTCATGAGTTTCTCAAACCCCGCGACATCCACCGTGAGCCCGCGTTCCCGCGCCATCAGCTCGGTCAGATCGAGAGGGAACCCTTGCTCGTCGTAAAGCCGGAAAGCGAACGCGCCGGAAATTCCGGGGAGCGCACGCGACCCGCGTGCCCCGTCGGGCGACCCGCCCGATGGTTCCCCCTCCAACGTCCACAGCCACGGATAATCCTGATCAGCACCAACGACCTTCGCCTCCCACGGATTGCGGCAAATATAAGAGAACTTTTCCTGCAAATCCGACTCCGAGCGAATGAGGCGGTCGAAGGATTCCTTGTCCCAAACAGATCCCTCGCGCTCCCTGAGTTTGTTGATCCGATGAGCCGAGACCGACTTGATGCCGTGCAAGATGTCGGACAAGGAATAGAAGGAGGGACTGCCGGTGGCATCCGCTCCTTTGACCTGTGGTTCAAAGAGCAGATGGACGTGATCCGGCATCACGCAGCCCACATAGAGGAGATATTTTCCCTGCTGGTGGGGGAAATTGAGGCAGTCGAGGACGATGTCTCGCTCGGAATCTGACAGCGGATGTCTTTCGTGCGTGGAAAAGGTGACAGCGTATTTTCCCCATGGACGCTCGTAGTGCGGGAGGCGGCGCTTGGAATAGAGTGCGCCTTCGGCGGATTGAGACAAGGTTTCCGGCGGGTCGCCGAAAACTGCACGCGGGTCGCGTGCGCTCCCCAGCAAGACCTCGGCTTCGAACAACGCGATCCCCTTGTCCAGGGTCCTGTTGAATGCCTCCTCTTCGCGCTTGAGCACCTCCTCGATGTGCTTTTGCTTCGCGCGGATTTCCGGGAAGACGTCGCCCATATTCCGGGCCAGGACATCGGCGAGTTTGTAAAAGAACGGTTCGTGGAAGCCGAGCGTGCGCCCGTATTTGACCGCGCGGCGGAGGATGCGGCGCAGGACGTAGTTGCGGTCGGTGTTGCCGGGCTGGATGCCGTCGGCGATCGCGAAGCTGAGCGTGCGGATGTGGTCGCCGATGACGCGGAATGCGACGTCGGCTTTCTCCTGCTCGCTTTTGCCCGTGCTGCCTGCTGCGGGCAGTGTGGAGCCGTAGGTTTTGCCACTGAGCGTCTCGATCTCGTCGAAGATCGGGCGGAAAATGTCGGTCTCGTAATTCGAGATATTCGCGTTCGCGAAATTGCTGAAGTTTTTCGTGCCTTGAATGATCGAGGCCACGCGCTCGAAGCCCATGCCGGTATCGACATGCTGCGCGGGGAGCGGCGTGAACGATCCGTCCGGGTTGGCGTTGAACTGGATGAACACGAGGTTCCAGATCTCGATGCATTCAGCGCTGCCGTTGTTCACGAGCGCGCCCCGCGTGTCGCCAGCGGGCGTGAGATCCATGTGCAACTCGGAGCAGGGACCGCACGGGCCGGTTTCGCCCATCATCCAGAAATTGTCTTTCTTGTTTCCGTTGATGATGTGGACCGCCGGGTCGAGGCCGGCACCCCGGAATTTCTCCGCCCAGAAGTTGAAGGCTTCCTCGTCGCGTTCCGCGGGATCGCCGAGCGATTTGTCCGGCTGGTAGATCGTCGCGTAGAGGCGCTGCGGCGGAAACTTCCACCGCCCGACCACGAGCTCCCACGCCCAATCGATCGCCTCTTTTTTGAAGTAATCGCCGAAGCTCCAGTTCCCGAGCATCTCGAAAAACGTGTGGTGGTAGGTGTCGAGCCCGACATCGTCGAGGTCGTTGTGCTTGCCGCCGGCGCGGATGCATTTCTGGGTGTCTGCCGCCCGGGTGTCGCTGCCGGCAATGGCCCCGCCCCACCGGCTCACATCGGCTTTTTTTTCTCCGAGAAAAACCGGCACGAACTGGTTCATGCCCGCATTGGTGAAGAGGAGGTTCGGGCTGTCGGGCATCAGCGACGACGAGGGGACGATCGTGTGCTGCTTCTCGCGGAAGAAATCCAAGAACGACTGGCGGATTTGGGCGGATGTCATGGTGGAAGGAAAAAGGGATCGGGCCGGATTGACAAGCGCCTACGGCGCCAGCCATGAAGATTCTTCGGGAGGGACGGCCTCGAGAAGTTTTTCGGGGGCGAAGGCGATTTCGGGCGATCCGATTTTGAGGACAGGCACGAGGCCGTCCGCCTGTTTCGCCCCGAATTCCAGCCCGGCCACGAGCTGGCTGCCAGCGGCTGTCTCCGGCGTGTTTTCCGAGACGACCGCGAAAAATTCCACCGTGAGCGGTGGGTGGGACAACCCGGTCTGCGCGAGAACTCCCGTGGTCGCGGGTTCGAACCGCGTGGATTTGACCGACGCGAAGGCGTCCACCATTTTTTGAACGGTGTCGGCACTCGCGGGCTTGTCCCCGATGCCCCAGCCTTTGCCCCTGCGTTTCAATGCGAAGCTCGAGGTGGGTGTTGACACGCGGATCATATCGACGAGATCGAGGTTGATGCGGGCCAAGGCGTTGTCGCGGAGCGAAGCGAGGTCGAAGCCCAGAATATCATGGATGGAGGAAGGGAGCCGCACGGTCACGCCCCGGGGCTCCAGGCGGGCATAGACACCGCCCTGCGGTGAAGAAGAGCCCACCCGGATCGTCTCGGGCGTGCTCACTCCCTCGCCGAAGAGTTGGATCTCGGCTGCAGGCTCGGAAAGCCCCGTCACTCCCGGGTCGGCACTTTGCGCAAACCCTTCGATCCGCAATCTCAGAAATTTGTCGAGCAGGGCATCGATCGCCGCCGCGCTGCCCGGTGCCGAAAGCGGCTTGATGATCTGCCACCCCGAGGCTTCCCTCCTCAGCTCGATTTCTCCGGCGGGCCGGCTGATGACAATCCGGTCCACCCGGTCCGGACGGAGCCGCGCCACCATCCGGTCGCGGAAATCCTGAGGGGGGCTGAGGATCAGGTTCACCAGGGCATCGGGGATGAGATAGATATCCCGCGACCCCTCAAACCGGACATAGGCCCGGCTCTCATCGGCCGCGTCCTTCCCGATGAGGAGAGGAAGATCGCGGTCGCCTACGAAATCAAATTGCACGCGGCTGTTTTTCAACCCGTAAAGGGCCATGCGATCCCGGTCGCCACCGATCTCCCCCGCATCGATTTTGTCGAGGACCGGCGTGCTGAGCGCGGTTTCGAAAAGGCGCCGGACGGCATCGACGGAGGCGCGGTCTTTTGGATCGGGACCGATATACCAGCCGTCCTCTGTGCGCCGGAACTCGATCACGTCGTCCCCGTTGGTGATTTTGATCTGGCCGATGTCATCCGGGTCGAAATGAAAAAGCGCCTCGCCAACCGCTTTGTCGCCGCGGCCTTTGAAAGGGGCAAAGACGAGCGCGCAAACAACTGCCGCGACCGCTGCAACGAGCAGGAACCCCGTCGCCCAACGGTTCATGTCCTGCGCCTCCACCAGACGAGAATCCCGGCCAGGCCGCAGAGCCCAGGCAGGACGACCATCGTGCAAAGCGCGATGCGGCGGAGCTGCTCGTCCGTGAGGTTGAGAGCGAAGTGGGTCACCGATTTCGCGGTGACGCCGGAGAGCTTGCCGCGGTCGAGGAGAGAATTGATCGAGGACAGGAGGAAATCCATGCCTTGGGGAGTGGCCGAGGCATCGAAGGCGAACTGCGAACTTCCCACGACGATAAGCCGGGATGTCTGGACCTCGACGCGGTCGTCATCGACCCCGCCACGGTCCGCGGAAGCCGCGACATAGAGCGGTTGGCCGTGGTCGATGCCGTCGTCGTAATGCACCCCCTTTGGCTGGTTGGGGGCGTAGTTGGTTTCGCCCCAGAATTCTTCTGCGGCCTGGATCAACGGCCGGAGGCGGATCTTCTGCTTCTCCGCCAGTTCCTGATCCAGTTTGAGCGACTGGGTCGCGCCCGCAAAGAGGACCGCCGCGCCTTCCAGCCTCCGCGTGAATTCCGTGGTCGGCAGAATTTCTCCGGTCACCTCCCGCAGAATCCCCGTGGTGAATGGAAGCTTGACGGTCCGGAGAACCCGGTCGTCCTGGGGAACGATCCCGTTCGATGCGAGGATGGAATGCAGGCGGGGGGTCGCCGCCGCCGGATCCAAAAGAACGAGCAGGCGTCCACGGAGCTTGAGCCATGCCGAAAGGACAGCTCTTTCCCTCTCATCCAGATCGAACTTCGGCGCCAAGACCACCAGCGCAGCGGCATCGGCGGGGACCGCGTCGGAGGAGGCCAGCGAAAGCGCATCGACTTTCGCGTTTTGCTTCTGGATGTAATCGACGAGGACGGTCACCGGAGACGCGGATCCCAGCGGAGGTTCCCCGTGTCCCTGCAAAAAATACACCACCTGGGATTCCGGCCGCAGCAGGCCGATCAGCGCCCCGGTGAGAACCTGCTCGCCCCGGAAGGCCATCAGTCGCGGAGCTTCTCCCTGCGCCGCGGGCCGCATGTCGAAATCCGCCATGTCTCCGATGTTCAGGAACCGGGAGCGCCCATCGCAGTCCAGAATGATGAGGTTGTCGGCGCTGGTAAATTTGTATTTCCCCTGCAGCTCGCGCATGCGGGCGAGGTCGCGCGTCGGGTCGATCAACTCGATCGCGATCCGCTCGCGGCCGGAATACTGGATCTCCGCGAGGAGGTTCCGCACATCCCCGAGGATCTGCGTTACCGGGGACAGGAATGTCGGCGACGAGATCACGATGATGTTCACCGGTTTCTTGAATTCCCGGATGACCCGCCGGGTCTGGGGGGAGAGGGCGAACTTCTGCGACCTCGAACAGTCGATCCGCGCGTAGTATTCGAAGCCGAGATAGTTCGCGGCCGCGAACAGGGCCAGCATCGCGACGACCTGCAGTCCGACGCCGATCCGGATACCTGTGCGGGGAATGCGGTTCATGACTTCCATCGCCGGTATTTGAAAACCTGGAAGACCGCGAAGAGGGCCAGCAGGGTCGAGCTGAGATAGAAGACGACCGGCCTCGTGTCAAAGATGCCGCGGGAAAAATCCATCATGTGCTGGACGGGAGAAAAATAGTAGGTCAACTCTCGGACAAACGGCCCGGCTCCGGGCAGAAAAAGCGACAGAAGCCCGAGAAAGAAAAGCGCGAGGATTCCCGCAAACGCGATTACTGCCGCGACGATCTGGTTGTCGGTCAGCGCCGAAGCTAGGCACCCGATCGCCGTGTAAAACATGCCGATCAGGACGAGTATCGAATACGCGCCCAGATACGAGCCCGCAGCACCGGCCGCGTTCATGGCCGTGATCCACTGGAAAGCAACAAAGTAGAGAAGGCTCGGGACCCAGAGGACCAGGTAAAAGAACAGCGCGCCGAAATACTTGGCAAAGACCACCTGGCCGTCCCGCACCGGGGCGGTCATCAGCGTCTCGATCGTCCCCAGTTTCACCTCCTCCGCAAAGACCCGCATCGTGATCAGCGGGAAGACGAGGACGAACGCGAACCAGAAGTAAACCGTGTTGAAAAACGCCTCGACCATCGTGGTCGAACCGGCGGACTTGTTCAGCAGGGTGACTCCCGCATGAAAATTGAACCCGGTGATCAGAAGGAAAAAAAACAGGACCACATAGGCGAGCGGCTGGTGGAAAGCGCTGCCCACTTCACGGCCGAACAGTGTCAGAAATCTTCGCATGGGTTCAGTTTTCCTCCGCGTGCGTGACTTCCGCAAAGACCTGTTCCAACGAGACCGCCGACCGGCTGAGCTCGCGCAGGGGCCACTTTTCTGCCACGGCATGCTCGTAGAGCGCCTCTCTTGGATCGGTGCCGGAACCGGCTTGGATGGTGAACACGGTCCAGACGCCGTCCGCGCGGGCGGCCACGGAATCCACACCGGCGATCCGCCGGATCCCCGCGGCGGCCGCCTTGGCATCGGCCACGCGTGCCTCCAGAAGAATCTGGCCGCCCACCCCGAGCCTGGCCCGCAGGTTCTGCGGGCTGTCGAGCGCCTCGATCCTGCCCTTGTTGATGATGATCACCCGCGAACAAAGCATCTCGACCTCGGAAAGAATGTGGGTGGAAAGGAGGATCGTATGGTGCCGTTTCAAATTCCGGATCAAATCCCTCACCAGGCGGATCTGGTTCGGGTCGAGCCCGATCGTCGGCTCGTCGAGAATCAGCAGGTCCGGCTCGTGGACCATCGCGTCGGCGAGGCCGACCCGCTGGCGGTAACCTTTCGAGAGCCGCCCGATGATTTTTTTCTCCACGTCGCCTAGGCCGCACAGTTCGAGGACATCCCCGACCCGCTCGTTCATCCGGCGTCCCGGAACACCCTTGATCGCCGCGCGGTAGCGGAGATACTCGTGAACCCGCATGTCCGGATACAGCGGGACATTCTCCGGAAGATACCCGATGTGCTCGCGCGCCCGGAGCGACTCGCGGAAAACATCCCGCCCGGCCACTTCCGCGCGCCCGGAGGTCGGAGGGAGGAAGCCCGCCAGAATCTTCATCGTCGTGCTCTTCCCCGCCCCGTTCGGGCCGAGGAAACCGACGATCTCGCCTTTGGCCACCTCGAAATCAATCGAGTCCACGGCCTTCACCGGGCCGTAACACTTTGTCAGTTGTTGCACTTTGATCATCGGGCGAGCCCTCCTGCATAGTCCTTTTCCCCGCCCGCCGCAAGGCTCGGGTTTTGTGCCCTCGGCCGATATTCAGGCGGATACGGCGTTTTGCGGCCTCATGAATCCGCCGCCGAAAGCGCGGACGTAACGGGCGCTCACCTGATCCTGGTTGATGTCGCTATAAAACCACCGCCAGAGCGCGCGATACCGGCCGAGGAGGGATTCGGGGGATTCGTGCAGCGGCGAAAAGACGACATTGGCCCCGTTGTATTTGCTCCAGTCCCTGGTGAGCAGCCTGCCTTCGCTCGCCATCTGCTCGAACTGGGGGGTGCCCGGAAATGGAGTGTGGATGATAAACTCGGCCAGGTTGGTTTTTGTGGAGGTGCAGAACGCTGCGATCTCCTCCTTCAAGGGAAGTGCATCCTCGTCATTTCCCAGATTGAAGGAAGCCATGACCTCGATTCCGGCGGCTTTCAGTTCGACGATCTTGTCCCTCAGGACCCCGTCATTCAAATCGTTTGCCAGCGACTGCTTCAGCCCGAGCACGAGGTAGATCTGCTGCATCCTGGCGCGGGCCATGAGCGCGATCTCATCGGAGCGAAGCTGGCGGACAAACTGGGGATAGCCTGCGATGAACGAGATGCGCCGGTTCCTGGCTTCGATAAGCCGCGTGAAAAGCTGCATCCGGTATTCACGGTTCTCCGCGTCCGGGAAGAGCAGGTTCTCGTCGGCAAAAAAGAAACACGGAAACGGAAGGGCCTCGATGTCTTCGAGCACTTCGTCGAGAGGCCGGAAGATGGTCTGTGCCCCGGCATGGTTTGGAAGGACGCAATACGGGCAGGCGGCCGGGCAACCTCTGGCCGTCTGGACAACGCCGGCACGCAGATACCCGGAATCCTTGAAAAGATCCCGGCGCGGCCTGGCAAATGGGGCGCAGGGGTCTCCATCATAGACCGGCTTCAATGCACCGGCTTCAAAATCCCGGATGATTTCCTCCCAAGCACCCTCGGCAGGCCCCCGCAGAATGGCATCGAAATGCGGGAGCGCGTCCTCGGTTGCAACCGTCGGGTGAATGCCGCCGCCGATCACTTTCTTTCCGGCGCCGCGAAAGGCATCGGCAAGCCGATACGCGTTGGTGGCCTGCGGAGTGAAAAAACCGATGCACACCAGGTCGGCATCGATGTCGAATCGAGGCTCTCCGATATTCTGGTCGAAGAGGGAGACCGTGTGCCCGGGAGGAACAGCGCCGGCCGCCGTGGCCAGCCCGAGTCCCGCCATGCGGAAATTTCCCACATCGTATCCGCTCACGACATCTCGCAGATCCGGATGGTCCTCAAGAAGCTTCTGCCATCGCGGAAACACAAAATGAAAATGCATTCCGCGGGTTCTAGCCTCCCGAGAGGCGGATGGCGAGCGCGTCCGCAACGAAAGCCCCGAAATATTCTCCACTGGAAATAATGCAGGCCGCCGTGACGAGTGCCACGACGGCCTGCTGTTCCCCCCAGAACAAAAGGGAATAGAGCAAGCCCCGTGCCAAGTTGCGGGATTTTTAAAAACTTATCGTCCCGCCGGCATGCCGGGGATCTGCGGGATCTCCATTTTGCGGTAGCCGTCGGGAATTTTAAACTCGGAATCCGCGATCGGTTCGCGGGAGATTGCCTGCACGCGGACTGTTGTTTTTTTGCCATCTGTGGCGAGAATTTCGGTGAGCACGGGCATTCCCTGCAGATCCGGGTTCCCGGCGACCGGTCCCTGAATTTCCCGGAGTTGCGGCGCGAGGGCGAGGAGTTGTTCCGTGAGTTGTTTGTATTCCGGCACTTCCTTTGTGATCCAGATCGTGGTTTTCTGCCCGGAGATCGTTCCCTCGACCTCCTCGCAAGGCAGCCCGATTATGGTGTCCTTCCGGCCCGTGGCCTGGAGTTGGACGGAATCGGCTGGGGTCTTTCCGGCCTTCCCAGCAAGCTGTGCTACCATTTTTTGAACCGCCGATGACATCGGGATTGCCAGTTTCTGCTCATGCATGAGCGAGACGATTTCCCCTTTCTTGTTGTCGAGGATCATCGAGACCTTGTCTCCGGCGTCAACCCTGAGTTTGTCACCCTTCCACTTTGTCGTGGTGACCATGGCGGACTTCGGACTGTCCTGGGATGAGATTTCTTGGAGGATCGTCAGGTCTGCGCGGGCGCACCCGGCAGCCAGCATGGAGAGAAGAGCGACAATTCGAAGGATCGTGTTCATGCCAGAAGCATGCACCCAAGCCCGCGCGGAGTCATCACCTTTTCAAAAACTCTTTGAGGCAGGCCCGGAGAAATGTATTTGACAACAGCAGGATTCACGGATCTAGTGGGCACCGTCGTTCGATACAGGGGCGGGAATTTCCCCGGACCCCGACTTTCGAAAACCGCAAACGTCGCAAGACATTATTTTTTGTCCGCCCATGGGGGAAACTTCCCGAGGATGGACGTATTGAATCCGAAGAGATCATTTCATGGCTGGCCATAACAACTGGTTCTCGCCAAATTTTGAAATCCCCGAGGAGCAGATCCTCAACTGAAATCACACATGACAGACGAACCGACCCTATCCGCTTCCACAGCGGAATCCCCCGAAACAGAACCCGATACCAAGGCTGCGCCTGCCCGATCCAGACGCCCCCGCGCCGCCCGGCCTCCACGGCGTCGCGCCGCAGAGGCACCGTCCAATTCGGAACCGCGCGCGGATCTCTCCCCGGCGGAACCCGCCTCTCTCCCTGTTGCGCCCGAACCCACGGCACCGGTCGTTGCCACGCCGGCTCCTGTGAACGAAGTTCCGGCGGCACTCCCGACTCCCGCGACCACCCCACCGCCTCCTCCCGCACCCGCGATCTACGCAGAAGGCATCGTGGAAGTTTCCGGAAAGGGCTTCGGCTTCCTCCGCGAGGCGCGCCGCAACTTCGCCCAGTCAAACAACGACATTTTCGTCACACCCGAAGTCGTCCGCAAATACGGCCTCCGCGACGGGATGTGGATCCGCGGGGAAACCCGCCGCGGCAACCGCGGCCCGCAGCTCTTCCGGCTCACCGAGCTCGAGGGGGCCGACCCGGATACCTTCCAGAACCTCCCGGTCTTCGAGGAACTCACGACGATCAACCCGAACAAGCGCATCGTCTTGGAAACCGTGCCCGAGCGCTACACGACGCGCATCATGGACCTTATGACCCCCGTCGGCAAAGGTCAGCGCGGGCTCATCGTAGCTCCTCCGCGCACCGGAAAAACCACGCTTCTCCAGCACATCGCCGACGCCGTGATCAAAAACCACAAGGAGATGAAACTGATCATCCTCCTCGTCGATGAGCGCCCGGAAGAGGTCACCGAAATCCGCCGCACCGTCCCCACGGCCGAGCTCATGGCCAGCTCGAACGATTGCGACATCAAGACCCACACCCGCATCGCCCAGCTCGCCATCGAGCGCGCCAAGCGGCTCGTCGAGATGGGCAAGGACGTCTTTGTCCTCATGGATTCGCTCACCCGCATCGGCCGCGCGTTCAATAACGCGCAGGGCGGCGGCGGACGCACGATGTCCGGCGGTGTGGATGCCCGCGCCCTGGAAATCCCGCGCAAACTTTTCGCGGCCGCACGGAACACCGAGGAAGCCGGATCGCTGACCATCATGGCCACTGCGCTGATCGAGACGAACAGCCGCATGGACGAGCTGATCTTCCAAGAATTCAAGGGCACGGGAAACATGGAGCTCGTCCTCGACCGCAAGATCAGCGACCAGCGGATTTACCCGGCGGTGGACATCTTCCTCTCCGGCACGCGCCGCGAAGAGCTCCTCCTGCCCGCCGAGGACCTGCAAAAAATCAACGTCATCCGCCGAGGGCTCGCCGGCCACAAGCCGATCGAAGCGATCGAGCGCCTCCTGTTTTTCATCCGCAAGTATCCGACGAACGCCGAAATGCTCAAGGGCCTTCCGGGCTAAACCGTGTCCCTCCGCTTCGTCCGCGAGTTTCTGAAATCCCCCGGCATGGTGGGCGCGGTCTGGCCGTCGTCTCCGGCCTTGGCCGGGATGATGGTCCGCGCGGCGCGCGTCCGCTCCGCCGAGTTCGTGCTCGAGATCGGCCCCGGCAGCGGCGCGTTCACCGGACCAATTTTGAAAAACCTCCGCCCGGAGGCCCGTTTCCTCGCCGTTGAGAAGTCCCCGGAAC
>Ga0118677_10008614_pt1 | contig 16284 bp, 9 predicted proteins | sample AliMusrvi5mmetaG_FD_86154 | JGI IMG/M metagenome (GOLD analysis project Ga0118677, IMG submission 86154) | reverse complement strand
CAGCTTGTCGGCCGGAATGCCGATGCCCGTGTCGCGCACCGCGAAGCGCAGCAACACGTCCTCGGCAGTCATGTTCACCGTCGAGACATGGATGGCCACTTCCCCGGCATGGGTGAACTTGACGGCGTTGCCGCCCAGGTTGGCTAGAATCTGGCGCAGCCGGCCGGGGTCGCCCCGCAGCAGCGTGGGCACCGCCGGATCGGTGGTGCAGCGCAAGGCCAACCCCTTGTCGAGCGCTTGCAAGGCGAGCGTGGTGGCGCAATCGTCCAGCAGATTCGCCAGATCGAAGTCGAGCTCCTCCAACTCGAGTTTGTTAGCCTCGATTTTGGAGAAATCCAAAATATTGTTGATGAGGCCCAGCATCGCTTCGCCGCTGGCGCGCACGGCCTCCGCATAGTGGCGTTGCTCGGGGTTGAGCCGGGTGTCCAGCAGCAGGGCGTTCATGCCGATGACCCCGTTCATCGGGGTGCGGATTTCATGGCTGATGTTGGCGAGGAATTCGCTCTTGGCGGCGTTGGCCATTTCGGCCTGGGTGGCGAGTTGGTTGGCGCGGGCGGTTGCCTCTTCGAGTTGGCGATTGCTGGCGAGCAGTTCGACCTCGGCTTGTTTGCGTTCGCTGATGTCGCGCACAAAGCTGCAATTGCGCTCGACGGCGCCGAACTGGACATGGTTGGCGACGATTTCCACGGGGATGAGCCGGCCGTCCTTGGTGCATTGTTCGGATTCGAATTTCAACGAGCCGCAACGCCGCAAGTCGGCGAAATAGTGTGCCCAATGGTCACCCGCGAAGGCTGGATTGCAGTCCGCCACGGACAATTGCAGCAACTCCTCGCGGGTGTAGCCCAGCGCGCGACAGGCCGCCTCATTGACGTCGACGATGCGTGCGTCAGGTGTCATCCAGAACAGCGCCTCGGAGGCATGCTCCATGCTGAAGCGCGTCAACAACAGGGCTTCCTCGGCCTGCTTGCGGTCGGTGATGTCCATGAAGGTGCCCAAAATGCCAATGACCTTGCCCTGCTCGTCGCGCAGCGGCACCTTGCAGGTTTCCAGCCATGCCTGTTTGCCATCGGCCTGCAATTGCGACTCGATGATATGATATTCGGCCTGGTTGCTTTCCATCACCCGGCGGTCCACCGCAACATAGAAATCCGCCTCGGTCTCGCGCCAAGGCAGCTGGTAATCGCTCATGCCGACGATGGCATCGGGGCTGTCGACGCCGGCGGCCTCGGCGAAGGCGTTGTTGCAACCCAGAAACACCGAGTTGCGGTCTTTCCAGAACACGAAGTCGGGGATGCTGTTGACCACCAGGCGGAGAAAATCGGCCGCCCGCTTGCGCTCGGTGATGTCGCGGTGAATGCACTGCAGCAACTGCTTGCCGCCGATATAATTGAGACTCGCCGAGACATCGAGCGGGAACACGTGGCCATCCTTGTGGAAGTGTTGCACCTCGAAGCTGAGGGCCTCCCCGGCCAGCACGCGGCGCATGCGCTCCGGCGCGAGCCGCAGCGATTCAGGCGTGTCCAAATCCTTCAGGCTCAGCGCGGCCATTTCTGCCTTGGTATAGCCGTGCATGCGGGCGAACGACTCGTTGACTGAGAGCACCTCGCCGTTGGGTGCTAACAGCAGGATGCCCTCCTGCGCCTGGTCGAACAAGGCCCGGTAACGATCCTCGCTTTCGCGCAGCGCGGCTTCGGCCCGCTTGCGTGCGGTGATGTTGCGTGCCACGGTCGACACGCCGCTGACCGTGCCGGTGGCATCCAGGATCGGCGAGACGGTCACCGCCACGTCGATCAGTCGTGCGTCCTTGGTTTGGCGGAGGGTTTCGAAGTGATTGATGCTTTCGCCGCGGCGGATTTTTTGCAGAAACTGCGCTTCCTCGCCCTTGCGGTCGGCTGGAATCAGCCGCGTGATGGAGGTGCCCACCATCTCCTCCGCGGTATAGCCGAAAATCTGTTCCGCGCCACGATTCCAACTGGTGATGAGCGAGTTCAAATCCTTGCCGATGATTGCGTCGTTAGAAAATTCGACGATCGCCGCCAAGCGTTGGGCCGCGAGTTCGGCAATCTTGCGCTCGGTGATGTCCTGAATCGTGCCGTGCATCTTGACCGGCTGGCCCTGCGCATCCATCTCGAGCCTGCCCAGGCCGTGGACCCAGCGCTCGGCATGGTCGTGCTGGCGCACGATGCGGTATTCCATGTCGAAGGGCTGGCCCGCGCCGAGCACTTCGGTGTTGAAATACTCGTCCATCATCGCCCGGTCCGCCGGATGGACCAGCGACAGCCAGCCGTCGAAGGTATGCGGAAAGGCCGCGTCCATGCCGAACAAGCTGTCTAACACGTCGGAACTGCTCCAATTGCCACTGGCAATATCCAGCACATAGCTGCCCAAGCCGGCTACCAGTTGCGCCTCGCGCAGCAAGCGCCCGCTCTCCAGCAACGCCTCCTCCGCGAGCTTGCGCTCGGTCACGTCCATCACCGCCGCTTGGTAGCCGATCGCGCGGCCCTGCGCATCGCGCACCACGGCGGCCAAACCATTGGCGACGAACGTCGAGCCGTCGTTGCGCTGTGCGACACAGTCGCCTTCCCAATAACCGGTTTGGTTGAGAATGGCAATGACGGTGGCGGCCTCGTGCGGATTGGCGAGGAAATGCCAGATCGGTTTGCCGATCACCTGGTCCTTGCACGGATAGCCCCAGATCCGCAGGAACGCATCGTTGACTTCGGTGATGAGCCCGTCGAGGTCCGCGATGCCGTTGGCGGCAATCGAAGAGTCGAACACGAAATTCTTGATGCGCAGTGACTTTTCGACTTGTTTGTGTTCGGTGATGTCGGTCATCACGACGCGGCATGTCGGTTGGCCGGACTCGGCTTGGGCGAGGGTTGTGGTGAGGAGGGCCCAGCGCGGCGGTTGGTCCTTTTTGCCCAACCGCAATTCGCAAACTTGCGGGGAGGCGCCGCCGAAGAGTTGGCTGCGGTGCCTGGCGAAGAGGGGCAGGTCTTCCCTGGCGACGAAGCGGGCAAGGGGTTGCTTGATGAGCGCGCTGCGGGCCATGCCTAGCAAAGTTGCGGCCGCCAGATTCGCCTCGAGGATCAAGCCGGACGGGTTGAGGGTGACGTAGGCCACCGGTGCCAGGTCGTACAGATCGAAATAGCGTGCGCGGGCGGCGGCCAGCTCGGTCTGGGTCCGACGCAATTCTTCGTTTTGCAGTTCCATCTCGATTTGATAGACATGCAACTCGTGGAGGGTGCGCCGGGTGGCCTCGGGCGAGAGGGTGTCGGCGGTCGCTGGTGCCTCGGCTTCCAGCGCCATCTGGGCTTCGGCCCGTTGGCGGAGATCGGCCGCCTGCGGGGTCGTGACTTCGGGGAGCTTTGCGGGCTCGGTCATGGTGATTTGTTCGGCTTGATCGCCGGGTGCCGGGGCCTCGGGGAGCGTGCGCGCCGGTGTCGTTAGGATCTGAAGGGACGCGGGATGAGATCACTCAATTTCATTCCACTTAACCAAGGTTGCCGCGTCCTCGTGGCGGATGCAACACAAAAAGAGCCTTGCAAAATGGCATTTCTGGCGGGTACGCGCCGGCTCTGACATCCTGCGTCCGGAGGCAAAGGAGTGAGCCGGCGGGCACCATTCTGCCTTGCCTCGCACGTCGTTACTAGCCTGCCGGTATTGGGCGTCCCGCTGATCGCTTTATCGGCGGACCGGCGGGACGCGCTGGCTGCGCTGGCTGCGCTCACAGGCTTGGAGCCTGCGCTCCAATCGGGCGGGGGGCAACGTGCCCTCGGCTTGCAGCAAGCGGCGTTTCCACTGCAAGCCGCCGCTGAATCCGCCCAAGCCGCCCGCGGCGGCCAGCACGCGGTGGCACGGAATCAACAGTGGCAGCGGGTTGGCGCCACAGGCACCACCCACCGCGCGGGAGGCCTTGGGTCGTCCCAGCGCCGCGGCGACTTCGCCGTAGCTGCGGGTCTGGCCCGCCGCAATGGTCTGCAACTCGCGCCACACGCTCTGTTGAAACGCGGTGCCGCGCGCCAGGTCCAGAGGCGGCAGTTGGGTCGGAGTCTTGCCAGCGAGAGCGGTGTGCACCGCACGGGTGGTTAGCGTGTGCCACTCGTGGACTGTCGGCACCGCGAAATCCGCCGCGCCATCGGCTGGCGCTGCGGTGCCGGTCGGAAAATCCAAGCACGCCAGTCCGCGTGCGGTGTATTCCGCGATGAATGTGCCCTCAGCCGTGGCGAGTGCGCGTCGGATGGGCGGGTGGAAGGTGGGGGATTTCATGATTGGGATGGAGGCGCGGGGTCGGGGAGTTGCGGCGGGTTACGGGCGGCATCCTGCCGCCTCGCGGTAGCCGGTGGCACCCGCCGGGATGGGGTTGCCAGCGCTGCAAAAAAATGGCACGGCTTGCCGTCAATGCCAGGGGAAAGTGTCGCAACCGGTGCGGCGGCCCTCCAGCTCACTGGCGTCGGTACGGCGTGGAAAAAACCGCTGGATTTGGCATGATATTTGCTTTGGTTTTTGCCCAAAACCTGCTTGAATGGCTGTGGCAGACCCCTTGCCGCCATGTCCCAAGCCTCGCTGCATCAATCGCTTTCCCAGCAACAGACTCTCGCGCCGCAGATGCGCAAGAGTCTCGAGATCCTGCAAGCCGGCACCTTGGAGCTCTCGCAACTGGTCCGCCAGGCGTTGGAAACCAACCCGGTGCTGGAGGAATGCATCGAGTCGGTGTCGCTGGATGCGGACGCGCCCGAGCCGGAAACCGCGGACTCTTTAGAGCATCTCAACGAGACCGACGACGACTGGCGCGACTACGACATCGTCAGTGGCAAGACCACCCCCTGGAGTGCGGATGACGAGGAGCGCCGGCAACATTTCTACGACTCGATTGTCGCGCCGGAGTCCCTGCAGCAGCACCTGCAACTCCAACTCGACCAGTCGATGGTCGAGCCGGACATCCGACATGCCGCCCAAGCGATTCTGGGCAACCTCGATGCGCGCGGGTTTCTCGACCTGCCGCTCAAGGACCTGGGCGGGCGGCTCGGGTTGCAGGCGGATCCGTTAGAGGCCGCCCTCAAGCTGGTGCAATCGTTCCACCCACCCGGGGTCGGTGCCGCGGGCATCGTCGACTCGTTGCTGCTGCAACTCGAACACGGCGGGCGCAAGGACAGCCTCGAATACAAGATCGTCAGCGAGCACCTGGAGGCCCTCGCCCGCAAGCACCACGCGCAAATCGCCCGCGCCCTGGGCACCAGCGAAGAGCGCATCGCCGCTGCGGCCGCCAGCATCGGCCACCTCTCGCCCAATCCCGGCGGCGAGTTTGATCCCACCGAAAACCCGCACATTTTGCCCGACGTGGTCATCGAGCGCGATGCCAGCGGCCAGTGGCTGGCGCAACTCACCAACGAACACCTGCCGAACCTGCGCCTCAATGATTTCTATAAGGACATGATCGGTAGCAACGGCGTGGATGCCAAGACCCGCCAGTTCCTGCGCGATCACATCAGCGACGGCCGCAGCCTCATCCGCGCCATCTCGCTGCGCCAGGAAACCATCCTTGCCATCGCCCACAAAATCATCGAGCACCAGACGCGCTTCCTGGAAAAGGGCCCGCGCCACCTCCGCCCGCTGACCATGACCAGCATCGCCGAGGAACTCAACATGCACAACGCCACCATCTCCCGCGCAGTGGCCGGCAAGTATCTGCTCACCCCCCACGGGCTGATGGAAATGCGCGCGTTCTTCGCCTCCGGCTACCAAACCGGCAATGGCGAGGAAGTCTCCAACACCGGCGTGCGCGAGGCCATCCAACAACTCATCACCCGCGAAAGCCCGAGCAAACCCCTCACCGACGCCGCCCTCACCAAGCAACTCGCCGCGCAAGGCATCAAGATCGCCCGCCGCACCGTCGCCAAATACCGCGAACAGTTGAACATCCTGCCCGTCCACCTGCGCAAGTCGTCGTGAGCCGCATGGCAGTGGCGCTCAGTGAGCGTCGCAGCGGAATCGGTCGGATCGGTCGGGTCAGGCTGCGCCACCGCGGATTTTTTCCCCTTGCCGGACCCACCCGTTTCCGCTTTCACTCGGCCCATGACCTACAGCTTCCTGTTCCTCATCTATCTGATCCTTGCCCTTTTCGGCTTCATCGCCGGCTGCGCCCCCGCGCCCGACCCGCACGTCACGCGCCAACGCCAGATGGTTGGCTTGGTGCAGAAATTCGATCGCTTCGATACCAATGGTGACGGCTACCTGACCCGCAAGGAACTCGCCGACGGTCTGCGCGAGGCGGGCACCCTCAGCCTAACCCCCGCCGAGTTGGACCAAGTCATGGCCGCCTATGACCTCAACCACGACCACCGCATCTCGCGCCACGAAGCCCAGCTCGGCGCCGACCGCGGACCCGTGATCTTCGAGAACAAGCCATAGGGCGCGCAGAGTAGTCCGCACATTCCTTTGTGCGGTCGTCGGTCAAGCGGCGGCGGTCGGTGACCTTCGCAGCGAATCGGAGTAGTCCGCACAGTCCGCTGTGCGGTCTTCCGACAAAGTGTCGCGAATACCAGTCCGAAAAACGTTGTGAATTTCCCAAAATAAGCCTTGCTCCCAACTGTATGGCAGTTACCATACACCGGAACAGAGCACGCACATGCTGCATTTTCAACTCAACGTTCACTCCGGGGTGCCGGTGTACCGCCAACTCATGGAGCAGATCCGCCATTACGTGGCCTCTGGCGTCTTGGCGGCGGGTGACGCGCTGCCCTCGATCCGCGAGTTGGCGCGCGCTTTGGCGGTCAATCCGACGACCGTCGTCAAGGCCTACGGCGAGCTGGAACATGAGGATGTGATTGTCATCCACCACGGGCGCGGCGCCTTCGTTGCGGACAGCCAGCCCGTGTGGCCGGCGGCGCGGCGGCGCGAACGGCTGCGGGCGCTTGCCTCGCAACTCGCGGTGGAAGCCCGCCAGATGGGCGCTTCCGACCCGGAAACCCTCGATGCTTTGCGCCGCGCCCTAGCGGATCTCGGCGAATCCAACCAACCACCCCCTCCTAACAAATGAACGAACCAGCCATCACGGCCAAGGACCTGGCCAAATCCTTTCGCGGCGGCGTCATTGCCGTCAACGGTCTCGACCTAACGGTTCCACGGGGCTCGGTGTACGGGCTCATCGGGCGCAACGGGGCGGGCAAGACCACCACGCTGCGCATGCTCATGGGGCTGTTGCGGCCGGTGCGCGGCGAGGCGCGGGTGCTCGGCCACGACCTGTGGGGAGCACCGCGCAGCCTGCGCCAACGCGTCGCCTATGTCTCGCAGGAACAGCAACTGCCCGCCATGAAATGCACCGCGGAACTCAGCCTCGACCTCTCCCGCCTGCACGAGCGCTGGGATTTCATCCTTGCCGGCACGCTGGCACAGCGCTTCGGCATCCGCGTCAATGCCCCGATGGCGGCCCTCAGCGGCGGCGACCGGCGCAAGGTGGCCGTGCTGCTGGCGTTTGCCGCGCAACCCGACGTGCTTGTGTTAGACGAACCCGCCGCCGGCCTCGACCCGATCGCGCGGCGCCAGTTGATGGAGGAAATCGTCGGGTTTCTCGGCGAGGGCGGCGAGCGCACGGTTTTGTTCAGCAGCCATATCATCGAGGATCTTGAACGCGTTGCCGAACACGTCGGCATCATGGATCGCGGACGCATGGTGGTGGCCGGTCGGCTGGAGGACTTGCAACTGGGCATGCGCCGCGTCCAGATCATCTTCAACGGCGCGGCGGTGCCGGACGGCTTCCGCGTGCCCGGCGCGTTGCGCACTCATGCCGAGGGCCCGGTGCTCACCGCCGTGGTGCGCATCGACAGCGAGGCCCAGCTCGAAGCGTTGCGCGCCATCCCCGGCACCCGGGTCGCCGACTTCCCCCTCGGCCTCCAGGATTTCTTCATCGAATTGCTAGACCGGCCGCCGGCCGAACCGCCCCTGTATCTACCATGAATGCCCCATCCATGTCCCCTCCCCGATCCGCTTCGCCGGCGTCCTTCACCGAGCGCGCGATCCTTTGCAACCTCATCCGCCAGGAGTGGTATCTGTGCCGCGGCCCGGTGATCCTGCTGGCCATGATCTGGCTCATCGGACTGTGGATTCTCGTTACCTTCAACCATCCCGCTTGGCTCATTGGCATCGGCCTGTGCCATGTCCTCTTCGTCTCACCCAGCCAGGCGGGCCGCGACATCATCGACGGCACCGAGGAGTTTTCCTTCGCCCTGCCGCCAGGACGCTCCCCGCTGTATGTGGCACGCATCTTCCCCGGCCTGGCCTTCCTGCTGGTCACCGGTTTGTTAGGCGGCCTGGCCATCGCCTTCAGTCTTCCCCAACGGCTGTGGTCGGGGTTCTTCAGCGGCGGCCTAACCGAACCGTTCGCCCCCGTGGCCGGCAGCTACTGGTATGGCATAGCCGTCTTGCTGCCGTGTGCCGCGCACGCCGTTACCGAGGCCCTGGCCGCCAATGCCGCCTCGCGCGCGACGGTGAACTACTCCGGCGGACTCGGCATCATCGCTGCCGCAAGCGTGATGGCGGCCGGTTTCTTCCTTGAAAGCCTCCTCTGGCAGGAACTCAACGGGTTTATCGTGGGTCCGGCGCTGCTGGCCACCACCGTCCTTGTTCTGTTAGCCGGTCACCATGTCTATCGCCGCAAGGAAGCCACCGGCAGTGGTGGGGGCAGCGGCAGCCGGTCCGGGATGGTCTGGATCATCGCCGTCATTGTGGGCCTGCTCCTATGTCTCGCGGCAGTCGTCCTTTTCTGGCGCTTCACGACCGTTCGATCGTCCCATGACACCGAACTGCAGCGGATCGAGCAACAAAATGCCATGCGCCAGCAACAAATCCAACAACTGCGCTCCAATCCCGCGCCAACTCCCGCAACCACGCCCGAGCGCGACAACCACTGACCCTTCATCGCCATGACAAGTTCACTGTTATTGATTTGCATTGCAGGCCTCATCATCGCGGCCCGCGTCGGTTCGTCGCGCCGCGCCCTGGTGGCCAAACCTGATCACCATCATTGGATCGTCCGACTCCTCTGCGTCGTGCTCTTCGTCGCGGCCCTCATCGCGCTGGGCATGGGTACCTGGCAGGCAACCCATGAAGAAGTCAATTCCCCCCAAGTGACCGTGATGGTGCCGACCAAATCTCCACGTCCGATCTCCTCACCGGCGAATATGCCGAAGATCGACCTTGGCCCCTCCAAGCTCATTGGCACGGTGCTGCTGGTGAGCAAGGAACAGGATCGGTTGGTTCCCCTATGTGGTGAAAGCCTCACTCTCGGGTGGCCGCCCGAAGCGTCCGCCAAGCTGGTTTTCCACGGCGCACACGGCGGTGCCAATTACACTGTCACCATGGACCTGCGTGACTTCGACTCTATTGGCCAAGACGGGGATATCCGAACTCAAAACGGATTCTCCATCGAAATGAAAGGCGCAACTTGGTCGAGTAGCGGCAGTGGGTACAACCTTGCTTTGGACACCATGCAAACCCAACATTTCGGCAATGGCTGGGAGCTGCCCCATCATGCGCCGCTTTCCCTCATCCCTAGCGACGAGGGCGCGGACCTCCGCCTTCTCATCCATTTGGCGCGCGCCGACAACAATGATCCGTTAGAGAAACTTCCCGCCGACCCATGGCTGGCCCGCCAGGCAGGGAAGCCGCGGCAGGACGAACCCGCTCGACTCAATTCCTATCCCGGGGTTCGTTTCGACGCCAAACTCCCGCCGGGCATCCGCATGTTGGACTTTCTCGGTCCCTCGGCATTCCTGCTGCTCATCGCCGCCATCGGGTTGACCATGATCGGCGCCTGGGTGCTGTCGCTCTTCCTCATTCTCGGCTGGAAATCGGGGGACGCCTCGCAGATAGCGACGCAAGTCCTGGCCGTCGTCCGGAACTCCAACCTGGTGCCGCTCTTCGCCATCTATTTTCTGTTCGGTTACGTCATGTACGCGGCCTTCATCCTCGCGCTGGGCAGCGTCTGCAACACCATCAAGGAGGCCCAAAGCTACATGGGGCTCATCACCATGATGATGATGGTCCCCGTCCTGACCCTGACCTTCATTCCCAAGGATCCGAACGGCCCGCTGGCCCGTTTGCTTTCCTGGATCCCCATCTATACGCCCTTCATCATGATGAACCGCGCCAACGCGGACCCGCCCTTGGTGGACCTGCTGGGTACCCTGGTCCTTTTGCTGGTCACCACCGCGCTCGCCCTGTGGATGTTCTGGCGGACCCGGCGCGATGTGAGGGCGGCCGCAACGCATGAGCACCATCAGCACGGGCACGGGGATGCGAAGGTGATCAACACCGGGCACGGCATCGTGGAACTATCAGTCTTTGAAACCGGGACGCCGCCCGTGTTCAAGCTCGCCTTCTCGGAGCATGGCAGGGCATTCCTGCCGGATCCGTCGGGCGTCACCATTGAAACCGCTCGCCCGGGCGGACAACGGCAGACCTTCGCGTTCGACGCGAAAGATGGTTTTCTCGAATCAACAACGGCCATTCCGGAACCGCATGATTTCGATCTCGTTCTAACGGTTTCTCACGGCGATCACTCGCACACCTACCCGGCGCGATTCCGCGAGCATGATCACGGGCATTCGCACGACCACGGTGACCTGTGTGGCGGCAGCGAATTCCAGGACGCGCATGAGGCGGCACACGCGCTGGACATCAGACGGCGGTTCACGGACCGGAAGGTTACCACGCCGCAAATTGTCCTGTTTGGTTTGACCGGTGGTCTGCTTCCTTGTCCGGCGGCGTTCACGGTGCTGATCGTCTGCATGCAGGTCAAGCAGTACACTCTCGGTTTCGCGCTGGTCACCGCGTTCAGTTTCGGCCTGGCGGTGACGATGGTCACGGTGGGCGCGGTCGCGGCATGGAGTGTGCAGCACGCCGAAAGGAAATTCACGGGCTTCGGCAGTCTGATGCGCAGGGCACCGTACTTCTCATGCGCGTTGCTCGTTGCGCTTGCGAGTTACATGGCATGGCAGGGGTGGCAAGGGCTGGCAAGGCTCTGACTGGAGTGGCCGGCGCCCGGTCGCCGATGAGTGATCCGGCCCGGTCCCTTGCTGCGCCTGCCGCAGATGTCGTTCCCCCCTCCGGAGTGGCAACTGGTTTGCTCAAGCAACCGCCAAACTCCACTGGCGGGAGCCGCCGGAAACCCGAATATTGAAAGGCATACGCGCAATTTCCAAAGCTCTGGCTCGTTTCCGCGGCCGGCCATGGCGCTTGATCGCCATGGTTGTCATAGTGGCTTGCCCGAACGTTGCGGTCATGCGGGGGCAAACCGGCGTGTCCGGGCCGCCAGGGTCGGCATACGCGCAGTACCTGGCGGACGCGGGTGTCACCAAGGACGCGGCGGGAGCCATCACTCTGTGGTCGTTTGGCAACCGCGGCTGGGCGGGTTCCGGTCCCGGTCTCACACCCGCGCTTACCGGCCAGTTTGTGCTTAACCACTCGGACGACGATGGCATTACATGGTCCGTCCCCGTTTCCATCACCCCACAAGTCAAGGATTCCGCGTGGCGGCTATACTTCCAAGGTCCCGGGAAGGGTATCTGCCTGCGGGATGGCACGCTGGTGTTTCCCGCGCAATACCGGGACGCCAACGGCGTTTCCTACTCGAACTTCATCTACTCGAAAGATCGCGGTGTCACCTGGAACAACGCGCCCCCGGCGGACCCGGGCACCTCGCCCCAAACCAACGAGTCCCAGATTGTCGAACTCGATAACGGCAACCTGTTGATTTCGATGAAGAATTTCAACGCCAGCAAACAGCGTCTGTGGTGTGTCTATTCCTGGGATCATGCCAACAAGAGCATCGATCAGGGCGCCTGGGGCACCCTCTGGTATTCCCAAAACGACCCCACCGTGGAGGGCAGCATCAACCGCTATCGCTCGGTGCGCGACGGCAATCCGTATTCCGCCCTGCTGTTTGCCAATCCGGACAGTGCCACCAGCCGGTCCAACATGAGCGTTCGCCTCAGCCTCGATGAAGGTCTCACCTGGCCCTACAAGCGCGGTATCGACTCCCGCCCCGCCGCCTATTCGTGCATGACCATTCTTCCGGATGGCGAGATCGGTCTGCTTTATGAAACCGGCGCGACCTCCTCGATTTCCGATCTGGTGTTCACTCGTTTCCCGGTCGGGTGGATCACCGGCACGACGGATACCGATAACGACGGCCTGCCGGATTTCTACGAGGAGGCCACCGGTCTCGACAAAACGAATCCGGCGGATGCCTTGCTTGATCCGGACGGGGACGGCCAGACCAACCTGGCCGAATACCAGGCGGGGACAAAGCCGTTTGATGCGGATTCCAACTTCCGGATCCGCGCGATCGAATGCCCGGCGACCACCAATCGGATCAAGCTCAAGTGGTCCGCAACACCCTATGCGACCTACCGGGTGGAATCCTCGCAAACCCTGGCACCCGGATCATGGGAAACCGTCCCCGGGCTGGAAACCATCGCGAATTCCTCCGCCCCCGGAGATCTGACGGTGGAATTGCCCAAGAGCGCGGATCCGCGGCGATTCTATCGGATTTCCACGGTGAACCCGCCCTGACATCGGGAGCCTGTGATTCCGACAATGGATTACGCGCGACGGCGGCGCAGCAAGCCGGCGCCTAACAAAATGCCCGCCAGCGCGGTGGTCGGTTCGGGCACCGCGGTCCAGGTGAGGCTGGTGGAGGACATGGTGAAGTACCCCTGACCCGCCACCACCCCGCTGGAAGTGAGACCGCCCGTGGCATCGAACGAGTTGAACAGCGCGCTGAGCGAGGTGGGCGCGCCAGTGCCGGTGAAGATGTTAGACCAGCTCTTGTTGGTGTCCCAGAAGGCATCGGCGAAGGTATTGCCACCGAGCACCACCTTGAACACCGCCGCGCCACCAGTGACCGAACCGGACGCCCCAGTGGCAATCACCTGGCCGTAGGATCCCTGGTTGGAAGTGCCGGTGTTGGACGTGGCTGCATTCAGGTCCCACTCGAAAATCGATCCGGTGTCGTAGGTCAAGGTGCTGGTGAAGGTCTGGCCGTTGCCGGAGGTTCGTGCGGTGGGCGCGTGCGTGCCCGCCACGCCGCCGCCTGCCCCCACGATGACCGTTGCGCCACCGATCGTGCCGCCACCACCCAAGGCAGGAGTGCCGGTGGCCGTGGCTCCTCCGACGGTGACGGCGGTATTGCCCAGGCTGCCATTCACTAGCAGCGTACCCGAGTTGACCGTGGTCGCGCCGGTGTAGGTGTTCGTGCCGGAGAGGATCCACTTGCCGGCGTCCGCCTTGGTCAAGCTGACCACGCCGGTGCCGTTGTCGTTAATCTGGGAGTCGAACGTGTTATTTCCGGTGTTGGAGCCGCCGATGGTGATCGAACGGGTCTGAGCCGTCGTGCCGTAGGTAATGGCGTTGGGATTGGAGAACGTCAGCGTCTCCATGGCGTTGGTGGCGTTGTTGAGGATGGTGCCGGTGCCGCCCGCCGTGGTGCGGCCGATTTTCACGAGGCGGTCGGTAGAGGAGGCAGCCGCGCCGCCATCAATGTACTCAAGCGTGGCACCGTCGAGGGTGATGGACCCCTGGGTGGCGGTGTTCACGGTCCTGCCAATCGAAGAGTTGGAATTCGCGTTCGCGAGGCGAGTGACGGAGACTGTTCCCGCTGTTGCGATAAAGGCGTTGTTTTCCGAAGCGGTGCTGTTGATCCAAGAGTTGCCAACATTGCTGAGAATCAATTTGGCCGCGCCGGTCTTCGTGAAACCGTTGGTGTTCCCACCTGAAATCACACCAGAGAAGGTTGTGTCCACACTTGTGGCAATGGTGCGTAAACCGCCCGTGGTGCTAAGAGCCGCAGTGCTGCCGAAGGTGAGGGTGCCCGTGCCGGTTGCATCGCCAAAGGTAATTGTAGTGCCGGTGTTGAAGTTCAACGCGTTCGACATCGTGCGGGCCGTGGCACTATCTGAGGCAAAAATGCCGCCGTCGAATCTCAGTGTTCCCGTTCCGAGTGCGCTGTTGTTGCCAACTCGAAGTGTGCCACTGGAGAGGATCGTGCCGCCGCTGTAGGTGTTTGCGTTGGAGAGCGTCAGCGTGCCGCCGTCCTGCTTGGTGAGCGTGCCCGCAACCGTCCCGACTATGCCGGCGATGGTCGTGTTTTTTGCGCCGCCGACCGTCAACCCGTATCCGGAGCCGGTGATGGTGCCCGTGTTGGACAGTGTGATATCGCCGGAGCCGGCAATGATACTGCTGGCGCTCCCCAGCGTCAGCAATCCGGCACAGGTGGCGGCCGTGGTGCTGCTGTTGATGAGCACGCCGCCCGAGGTGATGCCCGTGCCGTTCAGGGTCAGGCCGCCCGTGCTGGTCATCGTGGTGCCGTTCAGGTCCAGTACCGCCCCGCTGGTAACACTCGCCGCACCGGAACCCATGGCGGTGGCATTGCCAACCTTCAAGGTGCCGACGCTGACGGTCGTGCCGCCATCATAGGTGTTGGCGCCGGAAAGCGTCAGCGTGGCGGAGCCCGCTTTGGTCAGCGAAATCTTGCGTGCCGTGCCACCCGCGTTAGAGATAGTCCCCGCGTACGTACCATCCGTCGTCTGATTCACCGACAGCGGACGCAAGCCATCGCTAACGAGATTGTAGTTGGAATCAATGCTTGTGCCGGCGACACCGGAAAGACTGCCGATGGTGGCGGTACCGTTTCCACCCAGCAACAGTTTACCCGCTGACAAAGCGAGACTCGTCCCCGACAGATCAACCACACCAAGCACCAGGTTTCCAGTTCCCAACTTCTCCAAGGCGGGGGCGTTGGTGACGGTTCCGGTAAGCTCCAGAATCGAAGTGGTGGTGATTTGACGGGAGACGCTGCCGAGATCCACCTGCCCGGAGAACTGAATGGCCCCCGAACTCAAACCGGTGCCGCCGACTTCAAAATTTCCGCCCACGTTAACGGTATTGGTGATGATGCGACGACCGCTATTGCCTGAACCGATGTTGCCTCCATTCAAGTTGAGCGCCCCGCTACCGAACAAACTTACGCTGGTTAGAATCTTAATGGTGCCCGATTTCAGGGTCGTCGTGCCCGTGCGGGTCTGGGCGCCGCCTTGAAGGTTGTTGAAGAGCGTGGCACCATCCACCACGAGGGCTCCATCGCCAGCGAGAACGCGGTTGTTGCCGAATTCGACGGTGCCCGTACCGGTCAGTGTGGTTGTGGTGCCGGTGTTGAACGTGGTCGTGCTGCTGTTGGTATTAATCGTCAACGTGCGTCCGGATCCGATGCTCCAAGCCTGTGAAGCGCCCACGGTGAGGTTGTTGTTGAAGGTCAAATTCACGCCGCCGGAGGCGATGTTGATGCCCGAGGAGCCCAGCGTCAAAACACCCGCGCCGGAAGTGGTGATCGCGCCGGTGGCGGCTTGGATGTCGATGCCTTGCCACGACAGGTTGGAGCCGATGGTCAGCGCGCCACCGAGCGAGCCAGTGACCCAGGTGGCGACATCAGTGGAGGTCGGAACCGGACCGGTGCCGGTTCCCCAAGCTCCCACGACTGTAAGGTCGGTGCCGGCAGTGTGTTTGTTGACGATGCCAGCATGGGCAGCGCTACTAAGTGCGATAACCAATGGCAGGATGTGGAGCGTGGAACGGAAGCGGGGTTTCATGGATTGTAGAATCAGCTATTGGGCAGGGCAGGTGCGGGGAAAAGGGGTGTCAAAGAAGAGAAAAGATAATGACAATTCAGTATCCCAACGATTCAAAATGGGGCGAGAGGTTTGTTCTGGTATTTTTTCCAGACCAGTTCCGGGTCGTGATGGGGTTGGAGTCTCAAGCGGGGTGTACGGGAGTGACGGCAAAGACGGTGACAGCGGCAACAGCAATGACAAAGCGCTTGAACATGGGTTTAAAGGTGTGGGGTGGTGCGGGAGAAATGGGAAAAACGGGCCAATAACCCTATTCAGGATGGCAGCATGGAAAAGCTGAGGCGGTTGGTGGCAAAGGGAGGATCGAGGTTGGTTCTTCAGATCGGTTTGGCTGGAGTGCCGCGGCCTGCCGGAGGTTCCGGCGGGCCGCGGGCCGTGGGGGTGGGTTACGGGCCGGTGACCTTGAGGCGGGCGAAGTTTTTGGTGCCGGCCGGGAAGGTGTAAGTCACGTTGTTGCCGATGATTTCCACCTTGTCTGCACCTGTGCCTTCGGTCACGGGGATCCATTCACCGGCAAGGGTCTCGGAGGTTTCCACGACGAAATCGGTCCCGTAGCTGCCGGTGTAGGTGGCGGCCTTGGTCCAGGTGACGCTGCGAACAC
>Ga0118677_10008612_pt1 | contig 16284 bp, 15 predicted proteins | sample AliMusrvi5mmetaG_FD_86154 | JGI IMG/M metagenome (GOLD analysis project Ga0118677, IMG submission 86154) | reverse complement strand
GCTTTATACCTTTACGCTGTATGCGCTGTCGGCATCACCCCAATTGCCTGCACCCGATCAAGTGACAGGCGAAGTATTGACTCAGGCAATTTCATCGATTACGCTCGGCACAGCGTCCTTGACCCTGAGCTATACCAGGCCGGAGTAACGTGACTGCGGTCTCTATGTAAAATAACAAATTACGGGAGAGCATATGAAATATTATTGTCCGCAAAAAAACTGGGTGGTTTCGGTCCTTCTGCTGGCCCTGTGCGTTGCAGGAAGTCAGGCCTTCGCTCAGGAGCGCCGCGATGATCCCCGCGACCGGCCGCCCCGTGGCGGAGAGCAGCGCAGGGACGACCGTGACCGGCGCGGCGGCCCGCAGCAGTACTCTCTGGAGCAGGCAACCTCCGATGAGGCGCAGCTTCACACGATCGCCTTTAACGGCCTTGCCTTTATTACCGGCGATTTCGGCGCCTGCACGTTTATGCCGCCGGGCAAGGTCTGCGACTTCTTCGGCTTTCAGTACCTGCGCGACATCGATGCGGCCGGCGCGGGACACAATCCGAAATTTCTCGACCGGGTCGCCGGGAACGTACTGCGTGTGCTGAGCAGCGAGCAGCGCAGCCAGTTTGAAATAGCTGCGCGCCGGGAGGCCGGGCAATTGCAGGAGCTTGCTGAAAAACGCTGGCCGATCATCAAGGCCTTCTGCCGCGAACTTGCTGGCGATATTCCGGCCGGAAGCAAAGGCCTCAACAGGAATCAGGTGACGGGCTGCGTGGGCGATATCTTTGCCTTTGACTCAGAACTGAGCTACCAGCGCGCCAAAGTCTTCGGCCAGGTTGCGGCCTCATTCTCTCCGGAGCAGAAGGCGTACCTCGGCAGGATGAAGTTTGGCGACTTCAGCACCTGGCCCGATGTCGATGTGGAGCCGTACAAGCTGCCCCGGGGTACGGAAAAACCCGTCAATGTCGCCTATATGACCTGCGCCAGTGAATTTTTCAGCTGGTATGCAGGCTCCGTGGATGCCGACACCTATTTCTGCCCAGAGCGGCACGGCACGTATTTCGGCGGCTTCTACATGAAGGACATGCCCGCCATGGGCAAACGTGATTACAATATCAGCACGTCCCTGACCGGCGACAGCGGCAGAGACATGCTGAACACCCTTACAGCAGATCAGCGCAAAAATATTACCGAGATACCCGATCTGCAGAGAAAGCCTCTTCTGGAAATTATCAGCGTGCGGCGCGCCATCTCTCAGGAATTGCGCAAGTTCCTTGAAGGCAAACAAGCCGACAAGGAAAAAGTGCTCGCTCTCGGCCGCCGCTATGGCGAGCTGGACGGCGAGCTGTCTTACTATTATGCAACAGCCTTTGCCCGGGTGAACCGGACACTGACGCAGCAGCAGCGCAGCGAGCTTGCCAAGCTGCGCAATCTTGACGGGTACACCAGCGCCCCGGCATATAGCTACTCCTGGCCGGTCCGCGAAGAGGTGAAGCTGCCAGATACGGATCATTTTTTCTTTCCGCCTGCAAAAACGTCTGGAGTCGTAAAATGAGCGGAATTTTTTTCATTGTGCGGTGCGGCATGTCTGATCCTGTGTGCACTGAGATACAGCGCTGCTTTCTTTTGATGACAACGAGGGGGCCATGATACAAAACAGTGAGGGCAGGCCATTGCGAATATGTTGTTCATCGCTGCGGGGAAGTTCGGTGAATTTTTTCCGGCAGGCACAGCATATGCCTTCATTGCTTAATCCCTGTTTTATGCCATAATGAATTAACCGCTTTTTTATGCTTTTCGCCAATTATGCAGGACAAGCTGTGAAAACATTTAGAGGTCGCGCATGGGCTGTGTATGCCCTGTTAATGGCGTTTGTGCTGCTTGCCGGTTGCGATGGCATGCTTCCCGCGCCCTCGGGCCTTTTTTCCGGCACGGTGATTCTTGGCAGGCCCACGGATACGTCGGTCACGGCAAATATCCTGTCGCCCGACGGGAGCGGGGTTGTTTTTATAGCCTTCGGCACAGCATCAGGCGCATACACCCGGCAAACCACAACCCAGGCCCTGCAGGCCGGATCTCCGCTGGAGGCCATGCTTGACGCACTCTCCAGCGACACGCAGTATTACTACCGGTTGTACTTCCGCCAGACCGGCGCGACCACCTACACCGCCACCGGCGAGGCCATCTTCCACACGCAGAGAAAGCCGGGAAGCTCCTTTGTCTTTACGGTGCAGGCCGATTCCCATGTCAACGACACAGGATTTTTAGCCGATCTCTACACCTTGACACTTAATAATGTCCGCACCGACGGCCCGGACCTTCATATCGATCTCGGGGACACCTTTCTCACGGAAAAATTAGCCGCGACCCGCAGCGATGTGACCACCACGTTTACCAATCACCGGCCCTTTTTTGGTCTTCTCGGCATGCCGCTCTTTCTTGTCAACGGCAATCACGAAGGTGAACTGGGCTGGCTGCGCAACGGCTCAGCGGACAGCATGGCGGTATGGTCCTGCCTTGACCGGCGGACGTACTACCCCACGCCGGTTCCCGGAGGTTTCTACTCGGGAAGCTCCACGGTGGAGCCGTTTACCGGTATTCGCGACGGCTATTACAGCTTCACCTGGGGAGATGCACTTTTTGTCATGCTTGATCCCTTCTGGTATACCACTGTCAAGCCTACGCCCTCGCAGCTTGACAACAACTGGAACTGGACCCTGGGCAAAGAGCAGTACGACTGGCTCAAGCAGACGCTTCAGTCCAGCACTGCCCTCTATAAATTTGTGTTCACCCATCACTTGGTGTCCGGGGTGGATACGCAGGCCCGGGGCGGCATTGAGGCAGCGCCTTATTACGAGTGGGGCGGAAAAAGCCAGGGCGGCTCATATGATTTCGACAGCAGGCGGCCCGGCTGGGGCACGCCGATCCACCAGATGCTGAAGGCAAATAATGTCACCATCCTTTTCCACGGCCATGATCATGTGTTTGTAAAGCAGGAGCTTGACGGGATCGTGTATCAGGAGTGCAGCCGTCCCAGCTTTCTGCAGGCCGATGCTGTTGCAGACGCCACGGCCGCAGGCTATGTCAGCGGTGATATCCTTCCCAGTCCGGGCTATCTGCGCGTGACTGTCACGCCATCCCTGGTGAAGGTGGAGTATGTCCGTACATTTAGGCCCCAGGATGAAAAGAACGGGAACGTGAACGGCGTAGTCGCCTATACCTACACGATTGATGCAAAATGATGCCGGGATTTTCACATAAGGCAGAAGGTGTACCAATGAAAAAAATGAGCACCCCTCTCTGGCTGCTGCTTGTTCCAGCCATGCTGCTGCTTTGCGGCTGCAATAACTCGCTGCCTGTTCCTACTGGCCTGTTCACCGGCACGGTAATCCTTGGCAGGCCCACGGGCACGTCGATTACGGCAAACATCCTTTCAAACGGCCAGAGCGGCAACGTTTTATTAGCCTACGGTGCTATCACGGGAAATTACACCCGGCAAACTCCCGCACATTTCCTGCCGGCCGGGACGCCGCTGGAAGTTCCCCTTGGCTCGCTTTCCCCCAACACGCAGTATTTCTATCGGGTGTACTTCCGCCAGACCGGCGCGACCACCTACACCGCCACCGACGAGCGCAGCTTTCACACCGCGCGGCCCGCAGGCGGCACGTTTACCTTCTGCATTCAGGGCGATTCGCACCCGGAACGCGCCAAAACCCAGTTTAACGCCGACCTGTACACGCGCACGCTGCTTACTGCCGCGGCCGACAACCCTGATTTTTACCTGACCATCGGCGACGATTTCAGCGTTGATACGCTCGACCCCGCCACCGTCACCGCTGCTGAAGTCACCGGGCGCTACACGCTGCAGGTGCCGTATCTGTCGCTCGTCGGCAGCTCGGCGCCGCTGTTTCTCGTGAACGGCAATCATGAGCAGGCGGCCCGGTATCTTCTGGACGGAACGCCGAATAATGTCGCTGTCTGGGCTCAAAATAGCCGCAATACGTATTTCCCCGAACCGGCGCCCGACAATTTTTACACGGGCAACACGGAACAGATGCAGTACATCGGCCTTTTGAGAAACTATTTCGCCTGGACCTGGGGTGATGCCCTGTTCGTGACCATCGACCCGTACTGGGCGTCTCCCATCTGTGTCGATGATCCGTTTTATGGCGGGTCAAAGAGAAGTAACCTTTGGGACGTCACGCACGGCGATGCCCAGTATCAGTGGCTCAAAACGACCCTTGAGCAAAGCGGCGCAAAATACAAATTCGTTTTCGCCCATCACGTGCTCGGCACTGGCCGGGGCGGCATTGAAGAGGCGGGGAGCTACGAATGGGGCGGCCACAATGCCGACGGCTCCTGGGGCTTTGACACCGAACGCCCCGGCTGGGCGATGACCATCCATCAATTGATGGCGCAAAACGGCGTCACTATTTTTTTTCAGGGCCATGACCATATCTGGGTGAGGCAGGAGCTCGACGGCGTTATTTATCAGACCCTGTCCGAGCCCGCGGACCCGAACTACAGCCTTTTCAACGCCGATGCCTATCAATCCGGCGTCAAGTTCTCAAATACCGGCTACACCCGGGTGACCGTTTCTCCCGGGGGAGTGAAGGTTGACTATGTGCGCACCTGGCTGCCCAAGGATGAAACAGGCGGCCATGTGAATGGCGAGGTCGCCTATAGCTACACGGTTGCGCCAAAATAGGAAATCGGTTGCGCTACAGTATAAAATATGATTTTAAAACCCACATTCTTCACAGAATGCCTCCATATTCTCTCCATAATCAGGTGCTAGTATTGAAGACAAGAGGAGAAAAACCGTGTATGGGCACTTGTGAAAAAAATAATTTAGCGGGAGAGAAAACATGAACACAATCGTCAGCACTGTTAAAAAGCATCTATTCATCATCGCCAAGGTACTATCCGTGCTGGCCGCCTTTGCCGCGCCGGTCTGGGCCGATCCTGCGCCGTCGCCTGGGCCGGCTCCTGGCCCAGCCGTGATGAATATCGATCAAACCATCTCCGATGGAGCGCAGCGGACGACCATTGCATTTTCCGGCCTTGCCATGATGACCGGGAACCTGGACGCCCAGTCCTTTTTCCCTCCGGGCAAGGTGGCTGATTACACCGGCTTCCAGTATCTGCGGGACAATGACCCCGACAATATGGGCCACAACACGAGCTTCCTGACCCGCGTGGCCAACAACATCATCTACATACTGAACGACAGCCAGCTCAAGCAGTTGGCCGATCTTGCCACGGCCCAGCAGGACAAGTTCAACCTCTACGGGTACAAGCGGTTTGCCTTGATGAAGGCGTTCCGCCGCCTCATGGACGGCGACATCCCTGCCGGCGCCACGGGTCTGAGCCTTACTGCGGTGAAGCAGGCTTCCAATGAGCTGTATCTCATCGACGGCCAGATCAGCTTTGACCGGGCCATGCTCTACGCCACTATCTTCAGCTCTCTTGATTCCACCCAGAAGGCCTACCTTGACGCCATGAAGGGCAAGGGCTGGAGTTCCTGGCCGGATATTACGAATGACCAGATCAAGGACAAGATGAAGAGTCTGCCGCAGGGCTCGGCCGTGGCCGTGATGACATACGCGAGCGACATCTTCAGCTGGTATGCCGGCTCGGTGGATGCCGATGTGTACTTTTGCCCCGAGCGGCAGGGCACATACTACGGCGGGTTCTACATCAAGGATGCCCCGGCCGTGGGCCACGAAGGCTACGGTATCGATGAGCAGCTGACCGCCACCGCGGGGTCGGCCCTGTGCGACAGCTCGCAGGGCTATGTCACGGATGCTCAGGCCGCGGTGATATCTGGTTTGGTTGACACGCAGAAGAACAACCTTTACGCAGGCAGCACCAATATTGTTTCGGTGCGGACGCAAATCGCGACGCTGCTGCGCGGTCTTTTGACCTCAACTGCGGCAAGCGACAGCGTGAAGGCGCAGGTACTCAGCCTGTCGGGCACCTATGGCGACCTTGACGGCGAGAACAACTACAACTACGCCACGGTTTTTGCGCAGGTCTATAATACGCTGACGGCCGCTCAGAAGACGAAACTGATGGCGCTGCGGACATCCATCATGTCCGGCACCTATGCCGACGGAACCGCCTTTGACTATACCGTCTGCACAACGCCCTTCCTCTATTCGGAAGTCATCACCGACACGAGCGTTCTCGACCCATACATTTCCAACACCGATTATTTGTTCGGCACCGGTAGCATCAGCATATATCCCTCTGCGGCCTCGGCGCCGGCTTTCGGCAAAATCGGGTTGATTCGCGTTTCAGCCGCAACCGGCACGGACTGGACGGCGGCAAGCAATGGCGACTGGATCAAGATACTCTGGCAGACAGAGCGCGCAGGTAAAGGCTGGGTGTTGTACAGCCTCAGCGCTAATACTACCGGCGCCAGCCGCGCGGGCTACATTACCATTGGGGACACATTTTTTGCGATCAATCAAAAAGCGCGCTTACTGTAATAACTGAAACCGTGTCCGGGCCGCGTGCTGCTCTGTCGCAGTGTCATGCAGCGAGAGCAGCACGGGACATCCGGTAAACAATGAAAGGAAAAAATATGAAAAAAGCAATTCTAGCAGCAGTGATGGCAGTGAGCATGGGGCTTCTTTTTTTCGGTGCGGCGTCCGCACAAAGCAGCGATGCTAAAGGAAGACCGGAGATGAGAGGCGACCGGGGAGGGTCCGGGGAGGAGGCATCGCTGACAGCGGCGCAGAAGGAAACCGTAAAGTCGATTCTCTCAAAATACACTGCTTCGTCTCTTACGGCCGATGATGCGAAAGCAATACACCGGGCCTTCAGAGATGCCGGCATTCGCAGGGGCCCGGGCCTTCGTGAAGCAATCACCTCTGCGGGTTTTGATCCTGAAAAGCTGAGAGACCTTGACCCGCCCCCCGACAGGAAGGGTTCTGGAGAGGAAGGCTCTGGCGGCAGCGACCATGGCCGGAAAGGTTCCGGACAGGGCATGAAACAGGAGAAACAATAAAAAATAAAACCCTTGCCTGCATCTGCGAACAGCCTGGGTAGCGTTCAATCAAGGTGACTGCGGGCTTATGTGGCCATCTGTTTCAATGGGCTCACAAGTCCGCCGTTGCCAGAGGTAATGACAGCTTATTCTCCTCAATAATCCGCAGCCAGTACTTGAAGAAGGCATAAAAAAAAGCACTTAACCCTAAACGGGCTAAGTGCTTAAATTTTTTGGTGGGCTGATCGGGATCGAACCGACGACCTCTTGAATGCCATTCCCGTAAAAAGGGAAGGGGTGATAGGTATTTCAATAACTTAGCTTTTCAAAATCGACCAAAATATTTCATAATGTGACCGCAAACCGCAACCCATACGCAACCAAAATGCCCGCGATTTCGTCAAGAGATTGCGGGCATTTTTTTAATGAACAAAAACGGTAGCGCGAAGAGCGGCAGTCTACTGCGCCACCAACAGCCCTATGTGCTGCACAACCCGGCCTTGTCAAATTTCGCGACCTCACTGCGCATCAACCGGGCTTGTAGCATAGCCTATCTGCTCATGATAAGCATAGCCGAAGCGGCCTCTGCCGGTATACCACATTTTATACTGGCTGCCGTCAAAAATGACTATGGGGTACAAAACTCCACGGCCATCCCATCCCGTGAATAACCGTCCCCCTTGTTTGAGTACGGGGTTATTGTCATACTTGTTCCATGTCAGGCCGTCTGTGCTCCTGGCATAGCCGATCTTATAGAATCCCTTGTCTAAAAGCGGAAAATCTTTATGCCAAGCGCAGTACCACATGTGATAGAAAAAGCCGTCAAAGACGACATTGGGACTCTCAACATTATAATCATCCCATGCGCCTTTCACCCCATTTTCAAGTACCGGGTTGAACAGGTACTTCGTCCAAGTGACGCCGTCGGAGCTTTCGGCATAGCCGATGGTGCTGGTGGCCAGCGTGCAAAATCCCGTATACCACATTTTATACTGTCCGCCGACCTGAAGCACGCTTGCATAATAGACACCGCCGTTCTCCCAGGTGTTGGCACCAACGCTTAAATCAAGCACAGGATTACCAGGGTTTTTGGTCCACATGACGCCGTCGGGGCTGGTGGCATAACCGATTTTGGTGAAAGCGCCTTCACCGGAATACCACATTTGGAATATTCCGTTGTCGTAGATGATGCTGGGACTGAAGACAGCAGCATCATCCCAAGTGCCTTTGTCGCCGGGGCGCAAAACAGGATTACCGGGGTTTTTGGTCCACGTGATACCGTCGGGGCTGGTGGCGCAGCCGATTGCCCAGCTAGAGCCGTCAGAGCCGCTGTACCACATGCGGTATGCCCCATTGTCAAAGACAACAGCGCCTGACTCAACATACTTGCTGTCCCACTCGCCAGCAGAACCGACGGTAAGCACCGGCGTGCCGGTGTGCTTCGTCCATACCGATTGAGCCATAACGGTAGCACTACACACAAGTAAACACAGAATCGACAACAGCAAAAAAGAAAGCTTTTTTATAGTTTTCATACCATCTCCTGAATGAGGAATTTTTGATGCCGGGTTGCTGAAAATAAAGCGCCTGCGACTGTAAACCGGGAACCTGTTGTTCATGTTGTCCATTAACCAAAATGCCCGCGATTTCATAACGAGATTGCGGGCGTTTTTTTATGCCGGCTTTTTCTTATAGACATTCAACCCGACTTTTGCCTCTTCACTATCCGGAATTGATACATTGCCTTCTGTCGAGGCAATGATGATTGTCTTGCCAGATGATGAAGGACCAAAATCCTTCGTCAGATCGACCTTTATTGTCAAAATATTTCCTTCAATCGTCATTTCGACATTTTTCATGATTTTATGTTTTCCTATTCTGTTTGCTGAGGTTGTTTTTGTAGGGCGAGTATAAGAATCAAGGTCTCGCATGTCAATCTTATTATAACCACTCTGTATCAAGGCATATTGCCCTCAAAGCCTGACGCAGTTTTGCTATGGGGGCAACTCCATAGCCTCGGTTCTTCAAGCCCAAAGAATTAAAATTAACTAATGCTGTTTTAACCGTCTGTTAATTATTCAAATGCTATAACTTATTCAGAATACAGCGAGACATTGAGCAGCAAGAAATGCGTTCTTTAAACTGATAGTGCAGGGAGTGTGTTCCCCCCCCCTTTCATGCTCCCTGCACAACTCAGAAACCTAAAGCAAAAGGATTGGTGAAGAGAAGTAAAAGTACAAATTATCCGGGGTGTGTTTGACCCCTTTTCATACTCTCTGAACGATTCAGAAACCTAAAGCGAAAGGATTGGTGCAGGTAGTAAGAAGTATGGATTTCCTCATAAATGTGCAGGGAGAGTGTTACCCCCCCTTCATTCTCCCTGCATACTTCCTCCTTCAAGATAATTTCACATTTCGACAAATTTTATACAGTTACTGGCTGCGTCCAGGGGCTTTCTGTTTCAGGTATTTACATTGACTCACAATTGTCCTGGTCCTATATTCGCCTCAGCCCACATCCCCAAGCGACTTCTTATCAAGAAAATATTTTTTTCAGGAGGAATACCTATGATTAATTGGGGACATCCTCTCATTTAGCCTTCCCTTCCCGCTTCTCTCCGTTTTAGACTATGTAATTTTTATTACACACCCCCTGCGATTTTTTCCATCCTTTTTTTCATTATCGGACTGGGCTTGAATTTTAAAACCCTACGACCCGATATTTCAAGCTTGTCGCCCGTCTGCGGTAAGAATTTTAAGAAAAGGGGGCAATTTAATGAACATCCCAAAGCGAGGTCCCGGTAAACCTTAATGCATATACAGTTTTTGCGCGGTGCCCTTGACTGGATCGCCGCAGGAAGTGCACTCCTGGCTTGCCGGCATGGTGTCGCCCGAAATAAAACTATCAACCCACTGAACAAAAGATGATCCGCCCGACTTCTCCGCATAAAATTTACTCGACATAAGCACGGTATGATCGCGGCCCGCAGCGACGTAATAACCGTAATTGCCCGCGGTCGGGCCCGCAACAGTTGCGGCAAAGAGCGACTGCATCTTTGCGCTCCAATTTTCCACTAGTTCTTTCCATGTGCCGCCGGAATGTATTGAACTCGGTATATTGTTTTCACCACTGCCCCACGTTTCAGGATAGTTGATGGTATCGGTAAGCTGTATATTGTAAAACCATGACTGCGTGTTGTCATACTTCGTCGTGTACTGCGCAAGCCTGCTGTTGGCATAATGGTTGGCCAGCTTTGCATAAAAGTCGGCATTGGTGATGGTGTCGAAACTGCTGCCGGCGAATTCGGGAATGTCCGGCAATTCCATGCCCCAGATCGGCGCGACCTTCCCGAGAAAGTCCGAAGGGGCAACTCCATTGCCAGCGTCGCCCAGAAGATAAATGGTTGCGTCCGGGAAGGCCTCGCATACTGCTGAAAAATTCAGCTCGGCCCCGTAGCTCCCGCCGCTTATGCCGGTTACGAGAATTTTATCGCCTTTTCCCAGCGTGCGGTTTTCAGTTATCCACTTGAGCACTGCCTGAAAATTGACCTCGCCCCGGTGGCGTATGGTCTGCGGAGCGCCGCCGAACTGGTCATGGAGCTTTGCAGTCGGCACTGCGGGAGCAGAAGGATAGTCATAATCATTTGCCCCGGCATGCAAGTCGGCTGTGCAGTAGGGGATGTACACAAAATTCCAGTCCCGTAAAGGATTGCTAGTATTCACGAAATCAAATATCCCGCCATAATCCAGAAACTCGACAGAGCCCCTGCTGAGCATTTGAAGAAATTTGACGTTTTCAAAACTCTGCAATTCCTCGGTGTATGTGTGATCGTACAGGCAGTTTTCAGTGGCCCAGCACGCGCCGCCGCCCTGAAAATACACTGCCAGGTTATTGGACGCCCCCTCTCTGAAAAAAAATTTAAAGGAAGGGTCTGCGGCGGGATGGGCCTTGCCGGAAAGATCAGTATATGCCGGGCAGGACGAGCATGATGGTTTCAAGCCCTTGTAGGTAAAATCGGGATAAACCACAGACGGGTCAATCGACTGCCATGCCGTATCAGGTGATTTTCTGCAACTCATAAGCATGATAAGCAAAAGCACAGGGAGCGCATATCTTGTTTTTTTCATTGTGGCCATCCCGCGTTTAAAGTATCAACCCCTATGCGGGGCTAAAGCATGCCAGGGGTATTTCCAAAACCAGGCAATAGCATATAGTATGTGTAGCATTTTCACACGCCAATATCCACCCGTGCACCCCAAGAAGCGGTTTACATAATGAACTGTTATGTAAAAGCGAGAGCGAGGGTGTTTGAACACAATTTGATACTGCCCAGAACAAAACTTATAAACCACCCATCCTCTTCTTCATTAACGTGCTCGCCTTAAACTTCAACACCCTTCGACCCGATATTTCCAGCTTGTCCCCCGTCTGGGGATTACGACCGCGCCGCTCGTTTTTCTCTTTGACCTCAAATACCCCAAATCCGCTTATCTTGACATGCTCACCGGTTTCAAGGGATGCTCGCATTAATTCAAAAACAGATTCCACGCTCTGGGCGCATTCCTTGTTTAAAAGGCCTGTTTTTTCAATTAACGCGTTAACAAAGTCAGCTTTGGTCATGCTGATATATTCTCCTTAGCGTGCGGTTGCCAGGCGTACTCCCGCAGTAAATGCTGAGTCTAAATCAGCCGGTTTATCCTTAACCTGAGCCCTCTGCAAATTGAACATGCTGAACACTTCACCAACTTTCCGTAATTGAAAATCACGCAGATTAGCCTCCAGTATCAGCAATACTAATGTTGAAGATGAGGCGACATTATCCCCCTGGCTGACAACCATGACTGCCTTTTTTCCTCTAATGAGCGGGCGCGCTTCGGCATGCACGATATTTCCGGCGCTATCCTTTTCAACATACATCTTGAGCAGGGGCATCATCCGGGAAAAAAAGTTAGTAAGCCCCGCTGAAATGGTGCGGCCATGATTCGGGGTGCCGAAAATAAATCCGTCTGCTTCCTGCATGCGTTTTAGAATACCGTCCATATCATCCTTCAGCGGACAGTCTTTACTGCCCTGCAAAACCGAATGGACACCACAGCCGGTACAGTATTTGATGTCTGCATCATAAATATATATTTTTTCAACCTCAACGTCTGCTTTGCTTTTGGCACCTTCTATAACCTTATCAATCAGTATGTCTGTGTTTGAACCTTTTCTCGGACTCCCAACAAATGCCATGATCTTCATATTGTTCCTCCATTAAATAGTTCTGCTTATTGTTTGCAGTCAGCAATTTCAAGATATGGCCTGACCTGTAAGCCTGTCGTTTCTCAAAGCGCAGGAAAACTACCTGCCTCTGTTTTTTAAGGCCGCTTGAATTAGGGCAGCAAGCTCCGTGTTGTTTACACCTTTTGCTTTCGAGTCCTTCAATGTTGTTGAAAGAATATCATAAATCCCCTGGTGGCTTACGCCCGCATTGAGTGCTTGGTTCCATGCACCAAGAGAATTCGTCAACTGGTCACCCGTGACGCCGCGTTTGGTCATATCAAGAAGGACCTCCTGTGTAAGATCCTTGTTGGCACCCTTGTGCAGTATGTGCTTGATTTCCTTGCGCGCGGCATTAAGATCGCTTTGCGAAACGCCATTGCGCTCTAGTTCACTCATAATCGCCTGCAATTCAGGGCTTGATCCATTCACAAAACCGCCCTTTCGCTGCTGCAGGTTCTGTTGAATAAGGTTCGCCAGATTATTGCCATTCAGCCCCTTGCTTTTCCCATGTTCAAGCGTTTTTAAAATCATATCGGCGGAGTTCTTGTGGCTATCGCCCGCGTTCACCAGATCATTCCAGGCATTGACGGATTTCACCAACCCGTCGCCCGACACCCCGTGTTTTGACAAATGCGAGATAATACCGCTGATATCGTTTTTATTGCCGCCCTTGCCGAGCAGATTCTCCAAAGACTTATTCATCCCTTTAAGTTCTTTCTGTGATATCCCGCTCTTTTGCAAATTTTTAACCAATTCCGAAAGCGGGTCTTTGCCGCCATAGCTGTCTTTCACATACGCGGTTTGTGACGCTAGAAAACAGCACGCCAAAAGAAGATAAAAAAAGACTGCTGACTTTTTCATAAAACACCTCCTGTAGCAAATGATTATTAATCCGACTATATCCCCATAAGACTGGGGATCATGGATCTAATTTGCAGGCGGGGGAACATTAACTGGTTTTGGTTTTTATACTATTGTCTCCAGACTGCTATTTCATCGCTCCCCTTTAGATTTTTCAAGCCGGTCAATATATCCCACGGCCAAGCGAGGTTACTTTACCTTCCTTCTTGGCCTTTGAAAGGCCCTGGCTGCATACTCCTGCCTGTCAGTCCATACCCTACGAGATTATATAGCAGATGTCGATAACCCGCTGCCAGCCTTTTGCGTGAAGAAAAAAATACTCGTAAAGCGGAGCGAGTTTGACCGTTGGCTGGAGGGTCATAGATATCAGGGCGGCAAACTGGACGCTATGGTGGATGAAATCTTTAATGACTTACAGAATTAAAAAAAGACAATTGAATCCGGCTCCGCCCTGTGTCACAATTATGACAACGTATGGGCTCCCGGTTTGCGCACATAGAAAGGAGGCCCTATGGGTGTAAAAGTGCGCGAACGGCCCGAAGGCTCAGGATGTTACTGGGTTTTTACTGACCACCAGGGAAAGCGGAAAGCCAAGAAGGTCGGCTCTAAGAAGGCGGCACTGGCTCTGGCGCAGAAGCTTCAACACAAGCTTGCAGCTGGGGAGCTTGGGCTCCTGCAGGACGAGAAAAAGGTTCCGCTGTTTAAGGAGTATGCTGATCAGTGGCTCACACATGCAAAGGCCCTGATAAAGGAATCAACATATGTCCTGTATGGGCATTTGCTGAACAAGCATATTATGCCGAGTCTGGGCGCAATGAGGCTTGATGCTGTCACGTTTACAGAGGTTAAAAACCTGATATTGACAAAACATCAAACCGGATTAGCTGTCAGCACAGTACAGAGTATGAACGCCGTGATTAGCGGTATTTATTCAGCTGCAATTGAAGACAATATTCTGACGGTAAATCCTTCGGCACGGCTTGGCAAGCTGTTCAGTAAGCTAAAAAAACGGCAGGCGCGCTACGAGATCAACCCTTTGATCAAGGATGAGGCAGTGCTTTTTCTGGATGCAGCCAAAAAATATTTCCCTTGCTACTATCCGCTTTTCCTGTGCGCCCTTCGCACGGGTATGCGGATCGGTGAAGTGGTTGGGCTGGAATGGGGAGATATTGATTTTAACGGCAGGTTTATTGTGGTAAGGCGCAGCATTGTAAAGGGACGGGTTGAAACACCGAAGAACGGAAAAACACGAAGAGTTGACACGTCACTTCAGCTTACGGGAACCCTGAAGGAGCTAAAGACCGAAAGAAAAAAACAGGCTCTACAGAATGGCAAGTCCGCTATTCCTGACAGGGTCTTTCTCTCGGAGAACGGTTACACGATAGATGTCGATAATTTCAGGCATCGTGTTTTCCACAAGGTGTTGGACAAGGCGGGGCTTCGACGGATCAGGATTCATGATTTGCGACACACGTATGCGTCTCTTTTAATTGCGCAGAATGAATCCCTTGCCTACATCCGCGATCAGCTTGGCCATCATTCGATCAAAGTAACCGTGGACACGTATGGTCATCTGGTTCCAGGAGCCAACAAGTGCGCCGTTGACAGGCTTGATGACTGTTTTTGCCCGCAACAATCCGCAACCCAGGCGCAACCAGAGGCGCTCCAGGCATAAAAAAAGCACCTGGCAAAGCGCCAAGTGCTTGATTTTATTGGTGGAGCTGATCGGGATCGAACTAATTTGCTAATATTTTGAAATTACTTTATTTTATAAAAATTAAAAAAACCATATACCGCCAAAAATATCGCCAAATTTCAGGCTGACTGGCCTGAAAAGGCAAAAAAGCCTCCCTGTGTTTAGCACTGTATTTTTAATTCTTGAAGTCTCTTGAGATCAAAGAACATTGCTCTTGTTGGCTTTGTGTTGTCTTTTTCAGTGAGCATTTGAAAATCGTTTTTCCCATAGAACCGGATTACCTTTTTATCGTTATAGGCATCGACGGTAATGAATCTGCAACCGGTTCTGTTCTCTGTCAGAAAAAGGCATTTAATCATATTGAGAACAAAAGAACCTATATTCTGACCCTGAAAATCTTTGAGTACGCCAAAACGTCCGATTTTAACAGCTGGCCAATCTCGGTAATTCTTGCCCGGAGGGATTGCAATTTTCCCTTTAATTTTTTCGAGACGAATCACATCATTGCTTAAACTAAAAAGGGCCACGGGTACACCCTGGGCCTTTTTTTGAAGCAAAACATATGTTTCTGCAAGAAGTTGTTCTTTGTGTGCCTGCGCGTCTTTTCTGAAAAAATCGTTTAGGTCGTTGTCTCCGCAATCAAAGACAGCAATGCTTGAAAAGTCATCAATCTTTTCAAGAATCCAGTCATCTTTTTCAAGCGTGTTTCTTTTTGCCGATAGCATGCGCCAGCACCATTTTTTTTGCCGTGTCTATTTTCGGCGTTGGTACAAGGCGTACCGGCTTTTTAAGGTCTGCTTTTAGTTTTACAATAAAGCTCTCGGCAGCCTTACCCCTTAAAATGGGTGTTCTACCAATTGGGAGTGCCATGATGTGCCTCTTTCGTGTTTTTTTTGAAACTCAAACTTTCTTTAAACATTCTAGCCTTGAATTTATTTAAGTCAACTTTTTTGATTAATTCGTTTTAACGCGGCTTACATACGCCACCCTCAGCCGTCCGGCTGAGGGCTTCGCTGGGGCTTCAAGGTAAGATTCCCGTATTTTTTCTCAAAGTCAAAAAAAACATATAACGCCAAATTTTAATCTAGCCCTTCCCCAAAAGCCAAAAAGTAGAGTTAATCAGTCAGCACCTTCAAATTCAATATCAGTAATTTTGGCTGTTGCTTCACCACGCCATAAGGATTGGGCATCATCTTCAACAATGTATCCAAAATCTTTTACGTAATTTGGTTTCAAGGGCTTATTGTCATGTTCAGGATAAAAGTTGTTCTTAACGACTAACACAGGAGAGTAAGATTTTTCGGCTATTTCTTTACCATTTTTATCAAGAAAATATATTGTAATTTCTACCTCGCTTAATGTCCCCGGCGGCCACGCAAAATCCCATGGTTGTGGCCACTTGAAAATCCCACCCCTGAGTGCCTGAATAAAGGCTTTTAAGTTCGGCAGTAGAACGTTACAACCTACCTCCTTTACCCACATC
>Ga0118677_10008609_pt1 | contig 16289 bp, 14 predicted proteins | sample AliMusrvi5mmetaG_FD_86154 | JGI IMG/M metagenome (GOLD analysis project Ga0118677, IMG submission 86154) | reverse complement strand
GCTGGAGAAGGTCCCAAGGGTCCGGCTGTTCGCCGGTTAAAGCGGTACGCGAGCTGGGTTCAGAACGTCGTGAGACAGTTCGGTCCTTATCCACTGTGGGCGCAGGAAACTTGAGGGGTTCAAACCTTAGTACGAGAGGACCGGGTTTGACGCACTTCTGGTGTGGCAATTGTTCCGTCAGGGGCATCGTTGCGTAGCCACGTGCGGAAGAGATAAGCGCTGAAAGCATCTAAGTGCCAAGCTCATCCCAAGATAATGTTTCCCGGACCGCAAGGTCCCTAAAGACCCCCGGAAGACTACCGGGTTGATAGGTTAGGCGTGCAAGCGGAGTAATCCGTGTAGCGGACTAATACTAATAGGTCGTGCGGCTTGATCGCTTTCTTTTTCCTTCCCTGAAGGGAAAAGAGCGATTTTAACTCGCGAACTGAAATCCTTGGTTGTTCCTATGTGCAGTTTTCAGAGAATACCAACTGGTGGCTGATAGTCGGTGACTACAGTTGCCTGCTCTTTGAATTTTAGTGTGGTTGGTGCTTGTGAGTCGTCGCGCTGAGGTGCGGCGAAGCCCAGCACTCATCACCGACGTTTCTTGGTGGCCATAAAGCTGTGGTCCGACCCGTTCCCATTCCGAACACGGCCGTCAAACACAGTCTTGCCGATGGTAGTGGTTTTATAGACTCCGCGAGAGTAGGTCGCCGCCAGTTTTTCTTAAAGGCTGAAACGAATGTTTCAGCCTTTTTCTTTGTGCCTTCAAGGTCAGGAGCGTTATTTCGTTATCAGCTTTTCCTGGTGAGACAAGGTGCGTTGTATGGCGTCGAGGACCTCGTCCAAGCGCTTGCCTAGATCCTCTGCCAGGAAACGCAGCACGAAATATCCTCGTTCCTGAAGAGCGGCGTCCTTGCGACGGTCACGCCGGTAAGCTTCGGTATCCGCTAGATGCTGAGCGCCATCCAGTTCGATTACCAAACGAGCTGGGTCGCAGACGAAGTCCACTTCCATTTGGCCTTGGGTATCAAAGGGGATGGGAAGCTTGGCATTCAGCTCGAAGCGTCCGGCAGTGGCGGGCAGAGTTTGCAGGCGTCGGTAGAGAAATGCTTCGCTGGCGCTTCGCGCACGGCCCACGCCTTGGACGTCCGAGGCGATCGCACGGACGGCGTGCAGGAAGAGGTCGGCGAGGGGAGCGTCCACTCCATCTTTGACCAGGCGGCGAATGCTGGCGGAATAATCACGCTTCCATTCCGGAGCGAGGGGCAACGGGACTTCGACGGGCCAGCCCGGAATCGCGCTGGCGGGGAGCAGGAGAGTGTAGCCCACCGCCTCGTATCCGGCGCAACGACGGTCGAACATGCGCGCGAGCATCGGCACGTCCAGATCGGCATAATCATAAACCTGCACTTCACGCTTGTCGGCGTGCAGCCGATGCAATCGGCCGACGTATTGGGCAATGGTCCCTCGCCATGATACCGGCAATGTGAGGAACAGGGTATCGAGTCGTGGCTCGTCGAAGCCTTCCCCGATGTAACGACCCGTAGCCAGCAGCACACGCGGCTCGTTGTCTGGCAATTGTGCTAGCGAGGCCATGCCAGCGTGGAGTTGCTTTCTGCCCATGCCGCCCTGGAGAGTAATCACATGCGGGATCGCTGCTGACAACTGGGTCGCCAGAAGCTGCAGGTGCTCCGTGCGCTCCGTCAGTACCAGCGGGAATCTGCCAGCTTGGGCTGCCGCTACGACGTCCTGGCAGATCAAATTATTGCGCGCGGGATTCTGGGCTAGAGCCTCGTAGAGTCGCTGGAACTCGGCTCGCGAATCTGCGGCTGGGAGATCCGGCGCGCGGAAGCCTGTGGGGCGAACCAGGACGTGGTGAGTAAATGGTCTTGCGGCTGCCTGCTGACGAGCGTTGTCACGGTAGCGCACGGGGCCACATTGCATGAAGATGATGGGTTGATGGCCATCTTTCCGCGTGGTCGAGGCAGAGAGGCCGGTAATGTAGCGGGCTTTGGCGCGGCGCGCGACCAGTTCGAAACTCCTGGCCGGGAGATGGTGGCACTCATCAACTACCAAGTGGCCGTAAGATCCAACGCAGTCGTGGACCACACCCTTCCGGGCCAAGCTCTGAATGAGGGCCACGTCAATGATGCCGGTGAGTGTGTTCCGCCCGCCTCCAAGCCTGCCGATAGTCTTGGCCGGCACGTCGAGAAAAGTGGCCAGGCGTTCCACCCATTGTTCCAGTAATTGCTGGCGGTGTACGAGTACCAGGCTGTTGACGCCACGACGCGCGATGAGCCACGCCGCAAGAACGGTTTTGCCAAAGGCCGTAGTGGCGGCTAGCACGCCAATCTCATGAGCCTCCATGGCATCCGCCGCCAATTGCTGTTCCGGCCGCAATTCCCCGTGGAAGCGCACATCGAGCTGGGTACCGGCGAAGCGCTCGTCGCGCGGACGTGCCTCGATCCCAAGAGAGGAAAGCAGGTCTTGCGTCTCTGTCAGACAACCCCGAGGCAGGGCCAGGTATTTCGCTCCGTCCTCAGCGCAATGGATGACGCGCGGTTTGCCAAAGGTGGACAGCCGCATGGCCTGTGCCCGGTAGAATTCAGGATTCTGGAAGGCGGCTAATCGCACCAGGCGATTGCGCAGCCCCGGCGGGAGTTGGTCCTTGTCGATATAGATCTGATCGCCGAGCACCAATTCGAGTATCTTGGGTAAAGGCCCCACGATGGACGGTTCCTTCCGCCTGCGTGAGGGCGGAGCCGTCCACGGGAGATCGTCATCTTCTTCCTCAAACGCCGTGCGCACGCCGAGGATACGCCCTCGGCGTTCGGCCTCAAGGGCCAGGGACTCGGCTTGAGTGCGCATGATCTTCCGCACGGAGAACAGAAATGCCCATTGGTCCTGGTATGGCTCGAACTGTTCGTCCAGGAACACGCTGTTGCCCGCCACTCGTGGCTTTTTCTGCAGCGGCAGCGCAATCAGATTGCCAAAGCCGCCTTTGGGCAATGTGTCCTGGTTGGGAAACAGCCTGTCGTATGATGCGAGGCCGATCTCCGGACGGCCTTCCATAGTCTCCGTGAGAAGATAGGAGCCCACATTCCGCGCCATGATGGCCGGAACGGCCTCAGCAAAGAACAGCCAGAGGTGGCCCCCCTTGCCCGAGCGGGAGCGTTCCACTGCAACTGGCAGTGCCAGCCGGCTACAAGTTTCACGCAATGCTCCGATATCCGCCTGCCAGTCATCGCCATCAAGGTCGACGGCCAGCAAATAACAGGTTTCGTCCGTGAGCAGGGGATAAAGACCCATGACGAACTCACGCCCTAGATCATCTCGGCCAGACAGGTGTTGGCGAACCACTTCGTCGGTGACCGGCAGGAAGCGCCGATTCGGACATTCCAGGCATTTTATCCGTGGCTTCTCGCACAACCCACGAGCCCATTCGTTGGCGCAAGCCGGTTGGTAGCCTCCCCGGCCGGTCTTTCGGCTCTCGAAACGACGCGGGTAAACATCCTCTCGCCCGCGGAATAAACAGCGGAATAGGTTGATTTTGGCATTGGAAGGCGATTGATTCGTGACTGGGCCAGCCGCGATTGTCGGGGCGTCCCCTTTACTGCGCGCGGGGTCTTCCGCCGTGAATGCATCTAGAGTCACGGTTTCACCTTAGCCCGGACGTATTGGCGTGTCGATGCCGGCAAACGGCCGCGCGCCAGCATCGTATCGGCGTAATTGTCCAAAGCCTGCGTCTTTGGAAATACGGATTGTCAGCCGGAGCGCAACCTGCGACGATTGGGCGAGTTCGATATATTTATGGCCTATAAGGAAAAGCAGCTTCAGGATATTTCCAAGCAGTTCCAGATTTACGGGGAAATCCTTCACGCCGAGACATTTAAGATCGGGCACATCAACGAAACCTATTCCGCCACTTACGATCAGGGCGGCATGCGGGTCCGGTACATCCACCAGAAGATCAACAAGAACGTCTTCAAGAACCCACCGGCGGTGATGAAGAACGTTATGCGGGTCACCACGCATATTCGCCGCCGTCTGGAAGCTCAGAACGCGCGGGACATCACGCGCCGCTCGCTGGTGGTTATTCCGACGCGCAGTGGCCAATCGCACTATCGCAGCCCCGACGGGGAGTATTGGCGGACGTTTGTGTTTATTGAAGGAGTTCAGACCTTTGAGGCAGTGCAATCGCCTGAGCAGGCTCTGCAAGCGGGCCGGGCGTTTGGCGAATTCCAGAGCTTGCTGGTGGACCTGCCCGATGGGAGACTCAATGAGACCATCCCGGGATTCCACAATACCCGGCAGCGCTTTACCGCCCTGCAACACGCCATTCAGCACGACCACGTTAACCGCGCTCAGGGAGCCAGGCCAGAGATTGAGTTCGCGCTCAAACATGAGTCGATAGTGGATGTGATCCTCGGTGCCATGGCCAAGAAGAAAATCCCCGAACGGATCACTCACAACGACACGAAGTTCAACAACGTCATGCTCGACACGGTCACCGGCGACGCCAAGTGCGTGGTGGACCTCGACACAGTGATGCCAGGGTGCGCGCTCTATGATTTCGGCGACATGGTGCGTTCGACGACGAGCCCGACGCTGGAAGACGAACGCGACCTCTCGAAAGTCAGGATGCAGATGCCGATGTTTAAGAAGCTCGCCGAGGGTTATCTTGCTTCGGCGGGAGGTTTCTTGACGCGGACGGAGAAGTCCCTCATCGCCTTTTCCGGCAAGCTAATCAGCTTCGAAATTGGCATTCGTTTCCTGACGGATTACCTAAGCGGGGATACCTACTTCCGTATCCACAGGCCCGACCACAATCTTGATCGTTGCCGCACGCAGTTCAAACTAGTGGAATCCATCGCAGGGCAGGAGAAGGCGATGCAGAAGTACGTGGACGGGCTGTAGGCGGGGGCGGGAAGGGAGAAATCCGAAATCCGAGGTCCGAAGGAAGGCCGAAATCCGAGACCCGAAGAAGCCGAGACGTAGTCCCGGAAGGCAGCATTATGAGTTGAGCTCGGCAGGTTGCGGCGGTTTTGATTGGTCGGGCTCCGCGGCGATAGGGGGCTCCATGGGTGCAGCGGGTAGGGGTAGGGCGTCGGTATCGGCTTGGCCGGTGAGTTCGGCGGGCAGCTTCTTGGATGCCTTGACTCCCAAGGCCCTAAGTTTCTCGGCCTGACTCACGAGGTTGCCGGTGCCCTGGTGCAACTTCTTGTTTGCCTCTTCCCAGGTCTTGCGCGCGGTGTCGAGCGCTATGCCAATTCCTTGCAGGTCATCCACAAAGCCCACAAATTTATCATAGAGCCTGCCGCCGCGGGCCGCGATTTCGATCGCATTCTTCTGTTGGGCCGCCAGTCGCCAGACATGGGCGACGGTCCGCAGTGTCGCCAGCAGGGTCGAATTAGTAATCAACACGACATTACGTTCGAGCGCCTCAGAGAACAAACCCGGCTCCTGGCCCACCGCCACAAAGAACGCCGTCTCAATGGGCACATACATTAGGACAAAGTCCGGTGTGGAGAAGCCGTGGCTATCCTGGTAGCGCTTGGCCCCCAGGCCGCGGAAATGAGTCCGAATGCAATCCACGTGAGCCTCCAGATGCCGACCTCTCGCCGTCTCCTCCGGGCAGTTGACATAATCTTCATAGGCCTTGAGGGAGACCTTGGAATCAATGACCAGGTGCCGGTCGTCTGGCAAATCGATAACGACGTCCAGGAAGCGTTGCTCGCCCGCTTCGTCCCGCGCGCCACTTTGACGCCGGTAATGCAAGCCTAGCTGGAGCCCCGAGCGCTCCAGAATCAGGTCGAGCATGTTTTCGCCCCAGGTGCCAAGCACTTTCACGTCACCTTTGAGTGCCTTGGAGAGGTTCGCCGCTTCGGCTCCGATCCGCGAGATTTGGTCTTTGAGCAGAGCGCTGTGGGTGGCGGTTTCCTGCTGCACTGTGTCCAGTTTTGCCTTGAAATCTTTCAGGTTGTCGCGGAACGGTTCGAGCACCTTGTCCAGGCCTTCCGCGCTTTGCTGGCCGAAACGGCTGGCGTTCTCCATCAGCAACTTATTGGCGACGGCCTCGAACTCCTTCTGGAACTTCTGCTGGATGCCTTCGATTTCCTGGCGTTGCGTGCCCAGCCTCTCCTCGAGATATCTCACCTTCGCGGTGAGTTCGCCATTCTGATGTCTTTGCGCCAACAGCTCCGCCTGGAGCCGGTTGAGGCTCGCGCGCGCCTCCGCGTGCTCCTCAGCCAGTTGACTGCGCGCTTTGCGTTCGGCGTCCAATTGGGCCGCAGCCGCTGCGAGTTCGTTGCGCGCGCCGTCCACTTGCTTCCTTTGGGCTTCCAGCGCGGCCTGCGAATCCTTGACTTGATCGCCGCGTGTTCGAAGTTGCTCCTCCAACTGGCGGGACTTTTCTTCAGCGGATGCGCTCGCAGTGAATTGTTGTTGAAGTTGTATCCCCAACTGCGTCTTCTGATCTTCCTCCGCTCGGAGGACGGACTGGAGTTGGGCGATCTGCTGCTCTTTGGCGCTCACCCGTTCCGTCAGGGTTGCCAGTGCAGGTTGGATCTCAGCCCTCACTCCTGCGGCCGCGCCAGCCGCTTTCGCCTTCAGGATAAGCCAGACCGCGAGAGCGCCGATGATCAGGCCAGCGCCCGCAGCGAGGATCGGGAGCAATCCGCTCATAGTGCCTTAGCCAGGCAGGTAGATAGGGTCCGCTCCAAATCGACTACCAGCAGCCGCTTGCCCTTGCGCACTCTCATGGCTGCGGTCCAGGCCCGCTAGAAGTGCGCCAATACTTCAATCTCCACGTTCGCCCCTTTCGGCAACGCAGCGACCTGGACGGTGGACCGCGCCGGATAGTCCTTTGTGAAATACGTCGCATAGATCTCGTTCATCCCGTTGAAGTCCGCCAGGTTTGTCAGGAAAACGGTGGTCTTGACGACATTGGCGAACGTAAGCCCCTGGTCATCGAGGATGGCTTTGACGTTTGTCAGGACCCGGTCGGTCTGGGCTTTGATATCGCCTGTGACGAGGTTACCGGTGGCGGGATCGAGGGGAATCTGGCCAGCGCAGAACAGCAGTTCTCCGACGCGCACGGCGTGGTTGTAAGGTCCGATCGCGGGAGCGGACTTCGCGGGTTTGATAATGATCTTCTTAGGCATCGTGGCACCATTCTACCGCTTTGCTCTGATGGGTCAACTCGCCACCCCGTCACAGATACTTGCGCAAGATGGGCTCTAGCTCTCGGATGGTCTTGGCAGGCCAAAACTTCCTGTCGGTCATGATCGCGTTCTTCAATGCGTCATGGCACGGCCAGTTGGGGGCGGCGGGAATCTGAGGCAGCACCTTGGTGAGAATCGATTTGGCCATGGCCGCGTTCTTCATCAGGTTCGCGATCACCAATTCCACCGTGACGTGCGCTTCATCATCCTTCCAACAGTCGTAATCAGTGATCATCGCCATGGTGGCGTAGGCGATTTCGGCCTCGCGGCAACATTTCGCTTCGCCGAGGTTGGTCATGCCGACGACATCATAGCCGAGCCTGCAGTTGGTGAATGACTCGGCGCGGGTGCTGAAGGCTGGTCCCTCCATGTTTACGTAGGCCCCGCCGTCGTGGACGCGGGCTTTCAGCGCCCGGGCAGCTTTGAGAAGGAGTTGCCGCAATTCCTCGCAGACCGGGTACGCAAACGGGATGTGCCCCACGATGCCGCGGCCGAAGAAGGTGTGGGCGGAGGATTGTTTGGTGCGGTCCACGAACTGGTCGGGCAATACGATGTCACAAGGCCTGTATTTGGCCTGGAGCGAGCCCACGGCGCTGACGCTGATTGCCCAGGCGACGTTGAGCTTTTTCATACCCCAGATGTTGGCCCGGTGGTTCAGCTCACTTGGCAAAATCCGGTGGCCTCGCCCGTGCCGGGGCAGGAACACCACCTCGCGCCCCGCCAGCGTACCTGTGAGAAAATCATCGGAGGGCGAGCCAAAAGGGGTCCGGACCTTGACCCACTTCTGATGGGTAAACTCTTCGATATGATACAAGCCGCTGCCGCCGATGATGCCGATACGGGGTTTAATCATGCCGGGAATCATAGCGGGTGAAAGGGGATTTGAAAGTTGAAAACCGGGATGAATCTCCAGCCACCCCGATGACGTGCTCGCCAACGAATCCTGGAAGGTCCAGGCGCTCTTTAGCATCACTGGTGGCTATGGCGGCGGAAATCACCACCAAGTCAGACTTCTTCAGAAGCTCCTGATACGGCCAGATGCGAACCGCATGTGCCCCGACAATGTCGGTCAAGACGAGTAGGACGCCAATCGCTGGGAAGATTGCCCGCACAGATGTCAAATCACTTGTTTGGCGGATTCCGTCGAAAAGTGCTCCTGTGCCGCCGAACGATGTGCGTGAGCGGCGGGGACCAGCCGCCACTGACGTCCGAACTCTAACTGAAATGACCGGCTAGTCCCCGTCCGCTCCACGCAATAATTCAGCGAACGCATGTCAAATCCATTTCGCCGTGGCTTTGCCTTCGGCTTTGGCCTGATAGAAAAGTAGAATGTATAAAATCAGAAGCGCCAGAGGCCCAAACATCAAGCCGCCAATACCGAAAAGTACCTGACGGGACTGGCTATATCCCAAGTCCATCGCCCACTATGCCTGCGGTGACCCGGTTGCAGACATAATTGTCCGTTACTCAAAGCTGGTAGCAGCCCCCCTTTTCGAGGCCAGCCATTTGTCGAATGCGGCCTGGCTCTCCACCACAAGCATGCCGGCGGCCATCGCGGAATGGGAGTTGCCACAAAGTTGGGCGCAGTTGATCTGGTAGCGGCCTTCCTTAACCGGCTTGAACCACAGCGGGATGCGCATACCGGGGATGGCGTCCTGGGTCACGCGCATGGCAATGACCTTGAAGGAGTGGATGACATCTTTCGAACTGATGTAACAAATAACCGGCTTGTTGACCGGCACATGCATTTCTCCCAACCCCGCTACCTGGATGTCCTCCTTGGTGCGCGGATCACCCGGATCGAGCCCGAAAGCATTGGTCGCGTTGACGAAGCGCATGTCTTGTCGGCCAAACTCCCCGTCCTTGCCAGCGTAGAGCGCGTTCCAATTGAATTGCTGGCCTACGACGTGGATCACCGTGGATTGGCTCTTGTCAGGAAACCTATCTACCGCCTCGGCCCAGAGCGGAATGGCGAGGCCGACCAGCAGAACACCCTCGACCAGAGCCACTGCGCCTTCGATGTAACTGGAAGCATGGCTCCTGACCCCGAGGTAATCCGCGTGGGGATTGCGCGCCCTGCGGAACCGGATGAGCACGTAGGCAAAGTAAGCCAGCCAGCCCACGAATAGCGCGATCATTAACCAGTGGACGTAAATGATCAGATCATCCACATGCTGGCCATGTTCCGAGGCCAGGGGCGGCATTCCTAACAGCTTCTCCATCATAAGATCGGGTTAGTTGATTCCCGCAAGGACGCGACCGATGGCTCGGCCGCAGCGGTCGCGGCTCTTCTTGCCAGGTAAACGAAGAACGCGGCAACACCGCCGAGCACCGTCCCTACCACCACCAGCAGACTCATGATTCCCCAATTCATTCCCTGGGCCATCGGCGAGTCTGATTGGCCGTAACACGCGGCGCAGGCGCGAAGCGGGGCCGGTTGGAGTGCGAGCGCGACCACGAGGCCGAATAACAGCATTTTGAACTGAAATCCGATACCCGAAATCCGAGATCCGGAGGTGGGCGGAAGCCCTGGATCCGAGACCATCCTCTTCTGATCAGTGCAGTTCATAGATAACTCACGTTCTTGAGCTTCTTTAGGAAGAAGCGCTCGTAGATGAGCAGCCCGACTCCCGCGATAACCGAGCCCAGGCCAAAGATAAGGTCCCACGCGCGTCCTCCCTCCGAAAAGAAATCTCTTAGCCCCCATAAGCCGCAGCCGAAAGCCAGGGCGGAGGATGCGCTGATGAAAATAAGATGGAACGTCTTGAGGGACATGATCAGTGGGTAACCGTCAGCGGTGGAAAGTCCGCATACGCCGAGAGGGTAAGGACCATCAGTCCCAGGACGAAAAAGACGGTGAAGCCCAGCAGGCCGTAAATCATTTTCCGCTCCGAAATCAGGTGCATGAAGAAGCCCGCCACCAGGAATGCCTTGGCGCAGGCGATACATAGCGCCACAGCAATGTTAAAGGCATGGTTGCCAAACGGAATATAGGAGGCCCCCACGGTGATGAGCGTGCCGAAGAGCAGCGCATAAAAGACGTAAAGGTAGCGCCGGACGTGCTGCTCGAATCCCTCGTGATGCTGCGCAGTCATAACTTCTTATATTAAGTATAATACCGGGAACAGGAAGATCCAGACCAGGTCCACGAAATGCCAGAACAGGCCGGAAATCTCGACTCGGTTAGTGAAGCGCTCCGGGTCCGTTTCCCACATTTTGCTGCCCGGTCCCCACAGAAAGCCGATGACGATGGCCCCGCCAATGACGTGCAAGGCATGCAATCCGGTGAGCGTGAAATAGATCGCCAGGTAGGTGTTGTGCCAGGGTCCGTAGCGTTCCATCTTTTCGATTTGGCTCCTGGAGATGCGAATCTCTTCGTGGTGGTGTGGGGCCTTTCGGGCTTCGAGGTCGTAGAGGTCTCGGCGGTCCTGCACGTACCGGCCTGAGATAACAACGTGATCCGTTTTTGGGTTATTCTCGACGATATGGCCGTCAGCAATCCGGCCATCCTGGAGGGTGATCTCGTAGTGGGTGAACTTGTCATGATATTCGTAGGACTTGATGCAGACGAACATCAGGGCGAGCACGAGAGTACAGGCGTGGAAGACTTTGAACCGGCCAAACTGATTCATCTTGCAGGAGGCCCAGGCCATAACCGTCGTGATGCTGGAGGTGATCAGCACCAGCGTGTTCACCGTGCCGACTGGGACGTTGAGCCAACCGCGCGGCCAATAGCCCTCGGGTGAACCCACCCGCAGGAGGATGTAAGAAGAAAACAATGCACCAAAAAGCATGACCTCCGAAGCCAGGAAGAGCCAGACTCCAACCTTGGCGTTGTAGAGGCCAGTGTCTTCCCGAGGTTGTACTGTGTAGGGGATGTCCATATCAGCCGGGTTGGTTTTGGGGCGTGAAGTCTTCGGCATGGCCCGGCACGCTGTATTCGTACGGCCCGCGATGCACTTCGGGCGGTTCGGCGAAATTCCCGTGCGGCGGCGGCGTGGGTGTCTGCCATTCCAGTGTGGTGGCTTCCCAGGGATTATCCGAGGTCACCGGCACCCCATGCCTAATGCTCCAGAACAGATTGACGATGAAAGGGATCTGCGCGATAGCCAGGCCGACGGCCGCCCAGAGAATGTAGGTGTGGAGGTTCATGACCCCCGCGCTCAGGCCTCCAATGGCGCCTTCCATTCGTGCCTGCGAATAATTGGCCCCGCCATCCGCCATGCGCCGCAACATGCCGGCCATCCCCTGCGCAAACATCGGCTGGAAGATCAGGTTCATAAAGATCAGCGAGAACCAGAAATGCACCCGGCCCCAAAACTCACTCATCATCCTCCCGGTAATCTTCGGGTACCAATAATAGATGCCGGCAAACAGCGCGAAGATGGTGCCCGGTGCGACGATGTAGTGGAAATGCGCGATGACGTAATAGGTGTCGTGCAGATGAATGTCCGCGTAACTGAGCCCCAGCGGCAGACCGGTGAGGCCGCCGATGCCGAACATGGGTAAAAAGGCCATCACGAAGAGCATCGGCGTGTTGAAGCGAATGGCCCCGCCCCAGAGGGAAATGAACATGCATGTGAGCACGATTACCGACGGGATCGAGATAATCATGGTCGTCGTCTGGAAGAAGGTGGCAATACGAATGCCCATGCCCGTCAAATACATGTGATGCGCCCAGACGATGAACGACAGAAATCCGATCGCCAGCACCGAATAGACTAGCGACTTATAGCCCCAGAGCGGTTTCCGCGTATTGTTGGCGATGATCTCGGCGACGATGCCCATCGCCGGCAGAATCAGCACGTAGACCTCCGGGTGAGCGAGGAACCAGAACAGGTGCTGCCACAAGAGGGGACTGCCGCCGCCGCTGACATGGGCCAGATTCCCGCCAATGGCCAGCCCAGTGGGCAAAAAGAAACTGGTGTGCGCCACCTTGTCCATAAGCTGCATCACCGCCGCGGCTTCGAGCGGCGGGAAAGCCAGCAGGAGCAGAAAGGCCGTGACAAATTGCGCCCAGACAAAAAACGGCAGGCGCATCCAGGTCATGCCCGGCGCGCGCAACTGGATGATCGTGGCGATGAAATTAACTGCGCCCAGCAGCGACGAGGTAATGAGGAACACCATGCCGATGATCCAGAACGTCTGCCCGTCAGTTGGAATCGACGTGGCCAGCGGGGAATACGAGGTCCAGCCCGCCTGGGCGGGGCCGCCGGGGATGAAGAAGCTGGTGAACATGATCAACCCGCCGACCACGTAGGCCTGGTAGCTCGCCATGTTAATGCGAGGGAAGGCCATGTCCGGCGCTCCGATCTGCAGCGGGACGACGTAATTACCGAAGGCCGCGAAGGCCAGCGGCACGATGGCCATAAAGACCATGATCGTCCCGTGCATCGCCCCGAAGGAATTATACAAGTCCGGCGATACGATGCCCTTCGCTGCTACATCGCCGAAGACCGCCGCCAGCAGCGAGCCCACCACCGGCACTGCCTTGCCCGGGTGTGCGATCTGCCACCGCATGATCATCATGAGGAAGAAGCCAAGCAGCAGGAAGCACAAGGAGGTAATCCCATACTGAATGCCGATCACCTTATGGTCCGTGGAAAACACATAGGTTCTCCAGAAACCCGCCTCCTCGTGGCGAGCCTCATGAATTTCGATGTGTGAGATGGCGGTTGCCGTTGCCTGCATAATATTATTTGAGCTTGTCCAGCACCATCACCCCCAGCAGAAGCGGGAGATATAACAGCGACGCGTAAAAGAGCTGCCGAGCGCGCGCTACCGCTGGCTCGCGCGCAAACTGGAACGCGAGCCAGACAAAGATCAGCCCCAGGACCAAAGCACTGAAGAGGTAAATGAGGCCGGTCAAATGAAACAGAAACGGGCACAAGCTCATCATCAGCAAGGCCAGTGAAAACCCCAGCGCCTGGCGGCCCGTGCGACGGCCTTGCGGGTCAATGACCGGCAGCATCTTGAAACCCGCGTGCGCGTATTCCTCACGGTAGATCCAGGCGATGGCCATGAAATGCGGCACTTGCCAGCAGGCTTGAATGGCAAATAGGGCCAGCCCTTCGCGGCTCAACTCTCCGCGCGCCGCCGTCCACCCCATCAACGGCGGCAGCGCCCCCGGAACGGCTCCAAACAGGGTGTTCAGCCACGTAACACGCTTGAGCGGCGTATAGACAAACAAGTAGCAGACCAGCGAGAGCGTACCCACCAGGCTCGTGGTAAGATTCACCCCCCAGGCCAGGCAAAGCACTCCGAGGAGCGCCGCAGCGCTCCCGACCAAGAGCACGCTCTGCGGTTGCAGACGTCCGGATGGCAGCGGGCGATCTTGCGTCCGGCGCATCCTGGCGTCGTATTCCCGCTCCAAAAATTGGTTCAGCGCCGCCGCGCCGCCCGCCAGGAGCGCGGTGCCCAGGAGCGTGCGGCACAGCAGTCCGTAATCCGCTGGCCCACGGAAACCGACGTAGAACCCAACCATCGTCGTCAGCAGGACCAGACTGGTAAGCCGCGCCTTGAAAAGGTCGGCATAGACAGCCACCCACCCTTTGTCGGTCGAAGTGGTTGGAGCCACCTCGACTATCGCGGACGTCGCGGAATTCGTCGCAAGGGCGTAGCCGCCGAGGTCGTTTGGCGCAGTTGTTTCGGCCGGAAGACGGCGCCGACTGCCGTTGATGGTTGCTCCATCAGGAACGATACGGGTTAGAGGTTGTACGGTTGCTTGCATCGTCAATGTAGGCTGGCCATGGCGGCAGACTGCGGTTCGAGTGTAGGCAGCGGCAACCCCGCGGCGGCGGCCAAGGAGTTTGCGGTCTGGCGGTAGAAGGCTGATTCGCGCGACGCTATAAGACCCAGCATTCCACCGAGCCCCAAGGAAAGCGCTCCGACGATTACATGCGCAGTGGCGACGTCCGCGGCCTTGTTCGACCAAATCGTTGCCGCCCCCAGCAACGCTTGTGTCAGAATCAACCCCAGCCAAACCATCGTCAGGCGGCTCAAGAGATTCCTGCCGCCAAGCACGCGTCGAGCAGACCACGCGCTAAAAGCGACTGCGGCGAGAATCGAGAGCGCCATAAGCCGATGCGTCATTTGCAGGCCGATCTGAAATGCGGTGATCGGGTTGGCGGCGATGATCTCTATTCGCTGTGCGTTGTAGTGTTCAATGGACGCGGCGTCCGTCGCCGGCCACAGCTTGCCATAGGCCAGCGGAAAGTCCGGAATAGCCAAGCCGGCGTGCTGATGCCGCATCGCCGCGCCCAGAGTCAGTTGGCCGAGGATCAGCAGCGTCGTGACCTGGAAGATAGTGGAGAGGGGAGAATTAACCGGCGAGGGAATCCGTGCGGGGGCCGTCTGCCACCAGCGGCTGGTGAAAAGGGCAATGGCGCACACGAGCACAAAGAAAAGTTGCGCGAGCGTGGCGTGGAAAATACCAATAGCGTCCTTATACAAAACCACGCGCAATCCCCCCAGCACCCCTTGCAGAACGACGGCCACGAAGGCGGCAACCCCGCACCAGCGCAGCCACCTCGCGCTTGGCTCGCAGCGTGGCCAAACCCAGCTCGCGCAGTACGACGTCAGCCCTGCCAGCCCCGCGACCGATCCATCAGCCCACCGGCGCGGCAACGCCACCATTATCCCGGCTCCCAACACGAGAAGAACCAATCCCCCCCAACGCATGGCCAGGCGGGCGTTTTGGCCGTAAAGCCAAAGAGTGAGAATCACGGTGAGCAGCCCGACCCCGGAGGCGGCCAGGCGATGGGTGTGCTCATAGAAAACCCCTCCTACCCACTGCGACACCGGGAAGAAAAACATGTTATACCCGTATGTATTAGGCCAATCCGGCACCGCCATGCCGGCGCCGTGACTGGTCACCAGGCCGCCAACCCCAATCAGGCCCAACGTGGCAACAACCGTCAACACGGCGAAGCGATGCAGACCAGAGTGGGGGGTGGTCGTTAGCTCGCGAGGCATGAAGGGAAGTCCGAAATCTGAAGGCCGAAATCCGAAGAAAAACCGAAGGCCGAAATCCGAAGACTGGAAGTATTGCGACTGAGTCTCATTGAAGGAGCATTAGAAAACGGCCAGCGAATTCACATTATTGCGCCGCAGTTTGGCTGCGGCGATCCTTACACCTGCGATTCTCTTGGGCCGGACGGCATCGGCATCGAGCTACTTGGCGTCTAGGCTTAAATCAACCTTGGCCGGCTCGCCTTCCTTGACTTCGATTTCCTGGGTTACCACGCCGGCCTTGCGATGTGCGGCTTGGACCTTGTATTTGCCGGGCGGGACGTTGGCGATCTTGAACGTGCCATCCTTGCCGCTGACGGCGAAGTAGGGATGATCGAAGATGCTGACCCAGGCGAACATCCATGAGTGGACATCGCACTTGAACTTGAGGAAGTTTTCCGGCTTCGAGAACGAGAAAGTCAGGTCGGCCCCATTGGGCAATTGGGCTTCATTCTTCGTCGTATTGCCCGAGCCCTCCGCCGGCATGGTATGGATATTGTGAAGCACCGGGTCCGAATTCTTTACGACGATCTTCTGTCCAGTCTGGACCGCAAAGATCGAAGGCACATACTCGCAGCCCTTTTGATCGAGGACAAACGGCGGCGCGGAGGCTCCAGTGGATTTACCGCTGATGCCCTCCAAAGAGACGACCACGTCGGCCAGTCCCCCGCCCGTCCCGACCAGGTAGAAGTGCGTCGTCGGGACCGTTGTGTGCATCTTGCTGCAATTCGCATCCTCCATGACGGGAGTGATTTCCTTTTCCTTCGGCGGCGTGCCTTTGAGCGTGACCGTTCCGGTAATGTCACTGGCAAGGGCAACTTGTAGAGCGCCTGCCAGACCTGCGACCATGATTAGTATGGATGATTTCTTCATATTTCCTGTTTTCTGATTCAAAAAAACAGAAGGAACTTAGCACAGAGTGTCAAGGGTGCAAGCGATACCCAAATCCTCGCGTGCGCATCTGCGATTTTTCAAAGTAGCTTGGTGCCGTTGAACCGCCGACGGTCAACGTAAGTCGAAACAAGGAGGGGGCTGGCGCTTTTAGCGGGAAAAATAGTTTCCCTTTGTCCGGGA